>Ga0123352_10011853_pt1 | contig 13759 bp, 7 predicted proteins | sample TergutLab28metaG_FD_89700 | JGI IMG/M metagenome (GOLD analysis project Ga0123352, IMG submission 89700) | Labiotermes labralis P1 segment gut microbial communities from Petit-Saut dam, French Guiana - Lab288 P1 | ecosystem: Host-associated > Arthropoda: Insects > Digestive system > Gut ...
GCATTTCACGGAACCCGAAGGTTCATTACCGCACTCACAAGCGTCCGCCACCTGTCTCTATCCTGGGCCACCCCAATCCAGTCCATATACCCACATCCCACCTATCCACCCATCTACGCCTAGGTCTCCCCAGTGGTCTCCTTCCCTCCGGTTTCCCCACCAAGACCCTATACATCCCCATCTCCTCACCCATACGCGCCACATGCCCAGCCCATCTCATTCTTTTAGATTTTATCACCCGCACAATATTGGGTGAGGAGTACAAATCATTTAGCTCCTCGTTATGCAATCTCCTCCAATCCCCCTGTTACCTTGTCCCTCCTAGGTCCAAATATTCACCTCAACACAATGTTCTCAAACACCATCAGCTTCCTTTCCTCCCGCAATGTCAGCGACCAAGTTTCACACCCATACAAAACAACCTGGGTCTTCGAAGTGGCCTCCTTCAGCCCACCCCACCAAAACCGTGCATGCATCTCTCCTGCTCTATATGCACGATATGCCTCGCCCATCTGACCCTCACATCTTTGATTGCCAGAGGAATGCAGATCAAGGAACTTTTGTCCAGGCCCAAATATCTCAACAAGTGTCAAAGACACATACAAGAAGACAGGCAATGTACGTATAACGTAATTGAGGCGCGTTCTTGCAACCATTGTTGCAGTGGAAAAACCGTAAGTATTTTCGTAGCCTTAGGTATCCAGTATGCAACGCGCATGCGCCATATCATCTGTGGCCTGCCCCGCTCTGTACATTTTTCCACATTATCTCACACACGGCACGATTTTCGGAGGTGGGGGGGAGACTTATTGAAAACAAAGTGTGTGTTTTGATTTTCTCTACGACATATGCCTGAAACATTTCTCATTCTTGAAAAAAACTGAGCGAGATATGATCAAAAATGCCTAGCGGTCTTCATGGACAGTACCCGTTATTCTTGTCCGGTTTTAATGAAACCTGAATTTCCTTGGCAGATTTTTTTTTCCGAAAAATGCTCGAATATCAAATTTCATTAAAATCCGTCCAGTGAGAGCCGAGTTGTTCTATGCGGACAGACACGACAAAGCTAACAGTCGCTTTTCGCAAATTTGCGAACGCGCCTAACAACAGGCAAAATTATTTTTCTGCATGTTTCAACGTAGTCTGTAGTCTTAGCACAACAGAAGAGACAAGATTGTGGGCCGACTGTTAGCCGGCATCATTAGAATTTAACCCTTATCCTGCTAACGCGTAGAATATGGTGAGCTCCTAATAATGCCAGCAGATGGGATCAAACTCGACGTTTAAGGGGTTAATGTGTGGTTTGTCTGTTGCAGCAGTTGGGATCCAACCGTAACACAATATAACACAATGTGCACACCAAGGCGAAAGTAATATTAATGAACATACCAATGGCATACTTTCAGAAACTGGTTCAATATAAAAGGATGTTTGCGAATGCGGCACTTCCAAGTTTAACGTCTGTCAAGAAGGCAAGGTATCATCAGACAGCACGCTTGGCGGAGAGGGCATCTCGTTACCTCACGATCGCTTTCATCCTTGTCGTGCCTACCCCATTCGACCGTCCTTCACTGTCGACACTCCTGCCATTTTTCAAGCGACGGCATGTAACCTCTAAACATGGCGTGTCATCTTTAAACTACTTTAAGTCGCTGTAAATCTGATGATAAATCGTGAGTGAGAGATGGATGAATAAGTATACAGCGTGGATGGAATGATACTGATGGGGGGGGGGACCTTTGCCAGTCCCACTATTTTCACCATAGATTCCACACAGCCTGGTCTGGAGAACGAACCCAGGCCTCCAGGGTGGGAGGCCGGCGACTAATCACCTGATACCCTGGCCGCAGATGACATGTCGTCGGTAGTTTCCGTTTCAAATTTTATATTACTTTAACGTACAAAAATACGACGGTCACAAATGGCCGCTAGACTGCCGATCGAGTAATACGTACGCGCCTGACGTTAAGACATATACGTCGTTGTCAAACGCTACAATATTCAGATTTATTTCTGCCTTAAAGTGTTTGCCTTGGACTTTGCGTAACACCATCTGTAATCCAGATGTAATTCATCGTTATCGGTAGCAATTACAGATTACAGGCGTTATTTTTCTCCCCCCCACCAAGCGATAACGAGCGAGAACAACATAAGATACGTCTTGGCATTTTTGCCTTTGTACAGAGTTAACGACGTGTAGGTTGGCTTGTGGTTACCGACGTTCGGAGAAAACACATTGGTCTCATCTTCGAGGGTCAAGCAGTTCACCAAGGCAATTAGATTGCTTGAACTTGCTTCTTGAATACGAGACCGACGTCCCGAAATGTCGGTAACAAACTAACCTACGCCGTGTAACATCTCAGAAGTGCGTTCTACTAAATTACATGGCGGCGGAAGCCTGAAATCACGCAAAGGTTACAGCTTCAATTCTTCCTTCCTGCTCCAACAGTCCTTAATGTTCACATCTCATCAGACACCAGCCAACAGCACCTACGAGTGATACGGTAACGTCAAATGAAACGGCAAAACATCAGGCTGAAGGTACTGAGTTTTCAAACATTTTCCTGACCGGTAACCTTACAGCGTTGCATATTTCACCATCACCGATAACAAAACTAACAGAGTTCTCTTTATGTTGGGACAGACCCTCCCCAATCGTATACAATACTACTACGTGTCTCGGCCTGAGACCTTCCACATGCCCATCACAGCATATACTCAGGGCCAGACAGTACACAACCCCATTTATCAACAACCTGCACTTCGCCACTCATGATAAAGATTTGTAAACGTACATTCTACCATGATTTTTGAAAATCAGATATTTGGCCATAATATTTTTCATCCAGGATTATCTGTGGATAACATTTCTACAAGCCTGCGTCCCTAGTGTTTGTTACATAAGATCTGAAACAACGCAGCAACTCCACCACAGATGTTACACTGAACAGTAAAGTGAGTTAATTATGAATTTGTGTTAACGAATTACTGGCCCATTTGACACTTTTATACTTCCAACTTTATATGCATGTATATTTTAACATGCATAAGTGACTGTCTTCGTAATTACTCTAACCTCCTTGATAATTCCCCCAGGAAAGCCGAAACATGCAGAAAACTAAATACAATTAGCAGGTTCTCCCCAAATGAAGTGAATTTTGTTGGTTTCAACGTGTGTGACTGACTACGGCTGTTTAAACTAGGTCTAGGATCAGTTACAGTTCATAAGCCAGGCTCACCAACACACGACAGCATATGAGCAAGAAATTTATCACAAACACTTACGGCCACCGGTATCTGTATGATCCGTCTTGATGAATAATGTCCAATTCTCCTAAGGTACCTGGTGATACGATGACAGTCAAACACAAGTCACTCACAAACACAAACTGTCAACATGAAAGAAATACACCACACTTAATAACACACGTCACACAGCAAATACCTATGCTGTTTGATTTTATATCCCGCGCCACCAGAATTTACGAGCATGCCTGACACTTGTTATCCAGGGAGGACAATTTTATCATTATCAGTCAAGCCACGCAACGCGCTGCACCAACGAGCTACGCTGGACTGCTGCACACAACACACGCGCAACCACAAGCTTCTAACGCGCAACACCCAAGCTACTCACACCACTACCAAAACCGGAACTGTGCTCATGTTTACGGGTTTAGGAGGGGGAGATACAAGCGTGCAGTTCCAACTTTAGTCACTAGGTGGAACCTACATCCAAGTGGCCACAGAGTGAGAGTGAGGCGCCACATGCGTTCATGGGCTTCGGTCATGTAACGTTGGATGATTCTAGCAATGGATTGCAAATGACGTGACAGGGGGTGGCCGTGATCGCATTAGGGGTATTGCTGAAGCATGTGTCCGGAGGGCTGTAAAGTCTAGAAATACTGTTCTGGTCGGAAATCACTAAAAGGGAAACTTGGGCATATGGGTGGACACTGGGAAGTTGTAGTATGCTCAGCAAACGCAAAGAAATACATGAGGGAGTGGAGTTATTTTCCAAAAATTCTTAAAATTTGTCTTAAGAATGCGTGATATGAAAGAGACTTGGAGCTTTGGATTCAAGATAGGGACCAGTCTTGAAAGTGCTACATGTTCCATGCATTTGTAATTCCATGTTTGTTAACCAGCAACAACATACACTTACATCAGTGTAGATACATATTATTTTGTATCATACTTTTTTTCCTCCCTCCCTTGACTGAACCATCATCAGAGAGATACAACTTCAAGGGAAGTTAAGTAACCAACATCAAACCTTACAGGGGAGTTTCAGGTTTTGTGTGGTCAGAAGCTTACGCAACATTTTGGACCCTCTTTATGAAAAAAATACAAAATTAGGCACGAAAGTGAATATTTATTATGGCCCCTCTCAAGGCCTTGGAAGGGGCACATGCAAGTGACGGGCCCTGAAGCTTATGTTTCATCAGCTTCACAGTAAATCCACCCCTGTACACTTGCATACATTTTCATCAGCGTTGTGTATATCACAGCATATCAAATGCAGGTTGTTATATCTAATACAAGTACACTAAGTTCAGGATAGCGGTAGCACAGTGGCTAAGGTGCTGTGCTACAAATCGGAAGGTCACTGATTCGATCCCAGCTGGTGTCATTGGAATTTTTCATTGACAAAACATCTTTCCGATCGTACTATGGCCCTGGGGTCGACTCAGCCGGTGTGTAAAGCTGACAACCTACCACCATCCTGTGCCGTTGTCATGAAATCTGGGAACCTTAACTTCCTGGAAGGCTCTGGGCCTGTCCAGGCCTGTAATAGGAGTACTATACATTACACTAAGTTCAATGCTCCAGTTTTTATACACAAACATATATAATGAATATTAAACAATGTTTGTGGTCTTAGTCTTGGGTGTTCAAGATATTACAGTTAAAAAATTTCTATATCACTCATTTGTGACAAGTGTGTCACAACTCAAAATTTGGCATATTTGAGTTACTGGTATAGAAAGAAATGTTTGCAGATGCACTTTTAACAGGTATAGTGTCATAACGCAGTTTGCAAAACTCGCCGCTGGAGAGCAGTTGTGTCGTTGTTGCACTCATAGAAAATGATAGCACTTCAAAAACCTTTAAAAGCTTCTCCTCAAAAATCACAGATTTTGAGTTGTGACACTGTTGTCACAAATGAGCAATACAGATCACAATTCTATGAATTGCAAGGTTTTTTTTTTGTCCAAACATCTGGGCTATTTAAATTAATCATTCTGTGGAATAGCACAAAGACAAGTTGTCCAGCTCACAGGTGCATGTAGAGGCAGATGTATACTGACAAAGTGAGAAGCACTGAACCTGGCCAACTAGCATTATGTGTATGTGTTGTATGCTTCAACACACATGAAATTTCAATCTTCCTCAATGACAGTTCAGTTAGAATTCAAACATGTTCAAAATGCATGATATATAACAACCCATTTACCTGGTACATGAATTTTGTTCATGGTTATTAAACACAGGAACTGGCATGGGTAAAGCTTAGGAGGTGAAAGGGGCGAGAATGCCCCTCCAATAATTTTCCTACCTATTCTTTTGGCTACTGAGTTTCAAGTGGCACAAACACATAAAATGCACAAATATTTTCTCAACAATTATTTGGGTGGTGTAAAAAGAGAGAGCGAGAGAGAGAAACCTGCATTTTATGAGTTGCAGTTTAGAGGTATGGTTGATAATGCCCCTATCTCGGTGTTATTAGTGAAGTTATGCCTATGAAAACCAGTGTTGAGATCTCGGGAATTTTAGGAGCAAGCAGACTTCCATAAATGCCAGAATATTCTTCACCAGCAGGGACTATGACCTTCACTGGATGGATTTTGTTGCACCTAGATATACAATTCAGTGAAGACTAAAGCTCTTTGTAACAGTTCCATTGACTTGCACATTACTGTTATCAGAGAGGATTGTTTACTTCAAAATAACCATGTCTGAATAGCATACACCATACATTTAATGATCCATACCCCAGGATGATATACACAGACAATTCCCAACTGTTCCTCCCACATGAATGTTAAACAAAGTACCAAACACACAAAATAACTAAAACTGTTGAGTAAAAGCAGCAAAGTTTCCCATTGCATGCCACGAAAGCTTATGGGGTAGACCAAATGAACTCCACTCTTTCTTCACCTCAGAACCCGAATTGAGATGAAGTTGTCAGCTTCAAGTCTTGAACACTTTAGTCCTAGAAAGAGCTCCTTATACCCATTAAACAGCAGGCAGTATGAGCCCAGGGCTGGTCTAGAGATGGGTCAGCCGAGCAGCTGCCAAGGGTGCCAATTTATACAGGATGCTTTGTCATCAATGGAATAACGGGATAAACAGAGCTAGTAAACCCCACGCACAAAATAATTTCTCTGAACACTATCTGCAATTTGCACATGTGCACTCAAAATACTCACCAGTCTTGTCTTAGGCCAAAAAAAGTTTAAAGAATATCAGTTTCTGGGGGCACCATATTATCACCCTGCCTGGGATGCCAGCATGTTACAGCCAGCCCTACATGCTCCCCAGAGCCAGTATGGATGTCTCAGAAGACAGAAAAATCTCTGATCCCTGCCTGGAATTGAAACACAATTCCTCGGTCACCCAGCCGATGGAAGTCACTATGCTGACTCAGCTATCCCACATTCTGCATAGGCCTGAAGAAATTGAAGGAGCTGAAAAATCTAACTTCCCTTTCTTTTTAAGTATGTACATACTCACTCATGTCTACCACAACCCTTCCAAAGTCTCCACTTGGTTATCTCCATTGCAGTTCACAACACTCCCACATGGCATTTGAAGTAAGGGAATTACAGAACTGAAGGATGAGGCGCAGTAAGTACACAGCACTTTTTTTTAAATAATTTTGTCATATATTTACATTCATATAATAATAATCATAATAATAATAATAAATTTGTAAAACAATTCAGAGTCCTTCAAGGATTGAAATATAATGCATCTTCTCACAACTAACCCTTAAGTTCTACATCTTATAGAAGGTACTGTTGTTTTATGGTATGCAAGGTCACTTTTAGGCTTCTTTTGTGGTTTTTGTGAGTTTTCTTCATATCGTCTTACTGCCTTTCCTCAATTTATTTTGGTTTCCATACACATTTCTCACTTGGTGAGGCTTGGTTATTATTTATCTGTACTTATTAGCCTGCTGCAATGCACAACAAAAGACATATATTTACATGTAACACTGGTGGTCCAAATGTACAATCATTTGCACAGTTGCACACAGCATACATTGCCAGATATGCCTAAGTATATTAAAAACAATCCAAACCAGATAACACAACTGTATCCCTTCGAAGGTTAAAATTATGTATTATCCAGTTACATGTTTTAGTCACCTTGTTAAATAAATATGCTCTGGTTTAAGATCAATAATGTTCACTAGCATTTTGAAATGTTAACTAAAATTATTTCTCATAAACAATGATACAATTTTTATACTTCAATTCCATGTGCACAACAGCAAACTTTTTTCTCCCTAAAATTCAAAATAATTTAAATGCATTTCTCATACCCATTATATCCTGACTGAAGGTGAAACATAACACAGTATGTTCATTCAATGATTTTTTTTTTGGTGTTACTTAATTTCAAGCAGCAGCAGATGATATTTCCATATAAAATATTATCATCAAATCCCCTAAAAAATGTAAACCAAAAAACCCAGAGGCACAGTATTGTCCACTGACATAGTTGCATTATGGAGATAAAAACAAATGAAACTTGTCACTTATGGGGGTTTCTTCTGTAAATAGGAAACAAGCTTGAATATCAATTTCTCAATAAGCACTATAGTGAGGACTCAAGTCACCTGTGATGTGACGCCATGTATGAAGAGTCAAATAATGCCAGACCCTGAAGATAGTAAAAGCAAGTTCCTCTGGAAAATAAGTATCTACCTATCAACACAATGTCATAAACCAGAAGACTTGAATCTCCATCAACATGACTGCTAAAACCTCAAATTTCAAAGTCCTACAGCAATGAACTACAATATCTTTATCATGCCTAATCACTGTGAAATGTAAATTTTTCAAATATAAGATATGAGCAAAACAGAAATGGTCATCCTGCGATTTTTTTGGCTTGCAAGTATTCTGTGTCTAGTGGTAAAATCCCAATAAAAACAATGATTTCTAAATTACTTATTCAGAAAATAATACCTTAGTAACTACAGCACCAACAAAATACATTTTAATATCCGAAAACTAGAAAATAATAGATTATTACTTAATGAAACAGCTACCCTAGTACTATGAAGACAGTCTAAATCAATAAGTTGACATGGGAATGGCAAGAGATGTGCACAGAATTTCTCTGGGGAAGGGGCAGGCCATCTTAAAAATACAGGCACTTGAAAGACTAAAAATGAGATGGCATATACTAAAATGGACATTATAAACATGTTGCGATGATGTGTCTAGCTCATATTATGCCCAATAGAAGTGTTTATACAAGTGAAATACAAATTGCACCCTCTGGTGTTACAATTCTTGGTTCTTAGTCTTATTCTTTCTTCTTCCAAACTGATATTCTATCACAGCATGCTCAAAAACACTGTACAAGGGGCATAAGGCATGATAAGACAGGATTCAGTGAAGCCACCACAGCACATTATTACCTTAACCCCTAGACATAAAGAATGGGTCTCCAACCCATGGCTCGAGGGCTGTGCCAAGGTGTATAATGGGGACTGGGGCCAGATTTATAAATTGTGTATATACTACACAGTTTACACAATAACTAAGGCAGTGAATGATGCCACTTACTGTTATTTTTCCAAGTGTGGCCCATGAACCACCCCACAATAATGGGTGTGGCCCTTAGCCAAACAAAGGTTGGAAACATGTGACATACAGCAAGCATGCAAACAGAAAGAGAATTCATTTCACTGGTATGCAATGTTAAAACACACACATGCACGCGCGCACACACACCCCCACAAAAAGAAGCCAAGATGTGTATCAGATGATATAAATGAATTATAAGAATGACCATACATGCCTATTGCAGGAAACATGCTGTCAACAGAAATATTATCTTATACAAGAACAAACACGGTTTGTGAACAAGAAAGTGTTCAAGAAAAGCTATGTTATGTTAATAAATAGAATATTCAATTTTGTGAACATTCTGAAAACTGGCTGGGATAATATCTGCAGTGGAGAAAATCTGACACCAACCAACGTAATGTGGCACATGATGACGTACGCACAATTTGGTTTTGTTATGCACTGTGTTAGCCTCGTACTTTTATAACTTACAGATCCAATTCCAATATGCAGTTTGCAGTAATACAAGCCTGCTCAAATAATTTAAAACTAGTTAATAGCCTAAAGATCACTTTATAGTGAACAGCGTAATTGAATGATGGCAAAGAGGTATATAATATTCAGGAACTACCTGGGGTCTGTTGAACCTAACTGCAAGAAAGCCCAACTGGCAGTGACTTCACATCAGAAGTGACTCAGAAACCCTCCTTACTACATGCCGCATCTTCAAGATGTATTGATCATGACATGAGAACATTCCTTCGATGGAGGTGATACAAAGTGCTCTCTAGAGCCTACTTTCTGTAGTATCTTGTTTTGGTTCTATCAAATCCCCACTCTTGTAAGTAACAAAGATAGTGTAAATACCTGACTATTGAATGTAACTCATTTCTGTGTCATTCTGTTGAAAATAAAGTTAGAGAAAGAAAGAAAGAGAGAGAGAGAGAGGGAGAGAGAGAGAGAGAGAGTGTGTTTGCACAACTGTTTCACAATTGGGAGGCCACAAGTTCAAATCCTGATGAGCCTTTCTTTTCTCTCTACTTCCACATTTTCAGCAAATTACATCGCAACAACCTGTTTTCACACTATTTCATTTCCTTGCGAATTAATCACTTAATACTACAAAATCTGAGCAAATGCAAGCATCAGGAAATAGACCAAAACAAATTATAAATATAAGAGTGTAAGCCACGATCAACCTCCCTGACTGCTACAAGCACTCAACCTTTCCCAACTAGTTATGTTTCTTGAATGGGAACACATTTTTACCTCAATATCATTACAAAAATGCACTTCTAACTTCTACCGAAAATTAAGTAAGTAGATCTTATCCGTTAAACCTATGAAATTAATCTCAAAAGTGCATGCTTCCACATGACACCATTATTTTCAGAAATCAATTCAAAGCAAACTGCCCAAAGTGGAGAGAGGATGGATGCCAGTCTACCCCGAATGACAGCCTAAGCCAAGTACTTTTCTTCAGTGGAGATGTGAAACTCCATGTTTTCTTAAGTCTGATACCCAACAGAACTAGGATCCCCTTCAGTGGGTACTTTCACTGCTCAAAAATGTTTTGAAACCTAAACTCCATATCAGTCAGTCATGTCCTAATTGAGCTGTTCAGATTCACATTCCTCTTCTACAAATCCGGAAATAACTGTTACACCTGTGTACATATGTACTGCAGTAAGCTCAAACACAAGGGACAAAAGAACTGATCTTTGGTTGAGTAAAATGTTAATCACTCGAGTATCAACTTAGCACCTTCATGTTAACCCTTTAAAGATGAAGCGCATATTGCTTTATTTAAAGACCCAGTCCATACCGCGCTGTAAACACTTTTCATCTCAGTTATAAAAACCAATCAGTTTATGCTGTGAGTAGCACAAGTCGCTGTTTGTTCTCAGATAAATACAAAAGACATAAATACAGTGTGGGCAGAGCGTACAGTTGTTGAATGTTAAACTGGTGGTGCATCACGTAACCAGGAAAATGAAGGCAAAGAATAATGTATAACTCTGTCATATACACTGTGTGTGTGTGTGTGTGTGTATCAACATTTTAAATAAGAAATGTTAGTATAAACATCATTCCAGGTAGCAATCCGATCCACAGTACTAGGAAACTGGGTACTCAGTTCCCTCCCAGTTTTCCAAAACAGCAGGCATAAGCCCACCTGATTAAAATACATTACGCTACCCAGACACCAGGCATATGAGAGACTGAATCCCACATATTCAATTAAGTTACCTGTAATACATAATATAATGTACAATGGCTCCTCATTCTTAAAATTTTGAAACATAACTCAAACCACAGACCAAGCAATACCTAATACTTGTACTAAACTGCAAAATACAAAATTGAAATGCTGTAAATATTTGATGTTATGCATTGCAGTCTGAGTCAAGGAATTAGAAGTTTGAGAGTCACAGCTAAACATTTTTAACATCCACATGGCATGGCTCAACTTAGTGGTGATGAATACTGTGCATCATTTTTCACCTTAACATTCTGTAACTTTCTCTTGTTACATGAACAGTGAGATATTGTGACCTCTGCAGTATGGTTTTCTTTTAATTAATGGTATAAAGCCAATAAATTTCCTTTGTCTAAAAAATTCAACTCTTTCCTTCCCTTTTGAATTGGCAATGAAGGTAAACTTATATACGACCATGAATTTACGTTTGATATGCACTACCACTTAACTTGTACCCATCACACACAACTTATAACACATATTACTGTGTATGCCAGTACAGCAAGGTAATTAAACCAACAAGGTACACACTTCATAATAAAATAGAGCAAAAGGCCTGTAAACCAAAATCCAATAATTTGAAAATCATCATAATCTGGAATTCTGAGGTACACTTGAGAAAGTGTTACTCTCACATATCTCTAGACGAGAGCTGTCTGAAGTCTATGACCTTTCTTTAAATCACATATACTTCAGTAGTGAGCTACATTACATAACAGAGTACAGCATATATCCAAAGTAATGAACCTACTACAAAAATGTAAATAAACTGTGTAGGATGTTACCTATAGTTTTGCACTTCCTCCACCCCATTCTTTCAAAATACCTCCCTTCTCTGAAACATATCTGTTTTGATCTTATGATAGCTGACAGCATCCTAGAGTCTTAGCATGTCAGTGAAATCAAAGCAGAGCCAAAACTGACTTGTACACACAGCCAGGACACAAGTGGGTTGGTCTTGAACCAGGCCCATAAATGACTATTTTGTAGCATGCATTATACACCAGCACTTGATACGTAGTACTTCATTTTATGTTAATTCACATATATTATATATACAAATCCTAAATACAATGGGCACTGAAAAGTTAATTTGTAAACACACATTCCAGCAGGGACATGCAAATATCAGTTTCTGGAGGAGGAACCTGTCCCTGGAGTAGGTCATGACCACACACACACACACATACACACACACACACACATGCACAAAATAAAATGATTCTCATACTAAAATTTCTAGTACGTACTCTTCTACACAATCTTATTTCGTTTCATGCATTCATAAAATTTAGAAGCATCAGAATGGCAATGTTGACTAAACCAATAAAGCTTACTTGCACTAAAGAAGTATTACACAATTTTTAAAAATTACAAATCAAGATATAACGCACGTAAAAACGTAAGGAATGCAGGGACCTGTCTTCAGGCTCTTTTACCTCCACAAAATTTTAACATCACAGTTCAGTTCACTGTTCTATAAAACCAAACAGAAGAAATTATTACAAATGGCATTCTTAAACATTATCAATTTTTTCTATGTAGTTCATCATCTTTATGTAAGGAATCATTCTTAATAAAAGAAATGGATTACAAACACTACTCCATTTATCAACTGTATGTTTATAAGAATGATGAAAATAAAGCAGGAACTTCCTGTACAGCTGCAGTTCTTGTATTTTTAGGGTCAAGAAGTTAAGACTATGATCCTCCACAACATCAAGTACTACCACCTCAATAACACGGTGTCACATCCTAGTAGATGTGAATCTGCATCACACTGCCATTGCCCCTTAAATCTTGCAACTTTGTTTCTCACACATCAGATCTATATGCTAACACATGCAGATAAGCACTTCTATAATGTACAGAGGAAAAATGGGGGGGGGGGTTTGAATGGATAAATTTAAATAAGAATCCATTGAATATGATACTTCATGTGGATATATATCACGATTTTTACTCCACGGATGCGATCATGTAGAAAATACTGACATGATACAAATACGGAAATACAGAACTCAAGGGACTATAACCTCACATAAAATACTGTGTTCTTTGAATAAAATAAACAAATTTTGTGAAAGATGTGTTCATTTGTGTGCATTAAGTACCCAGCACCTTTTGCTGAAGTGTTTATATTGGGAGTCACCACTAAACCTAGTAGCGTGAATTTCACTAGACTACCAGTCCAGCATGAAGATGCAATGGAACCACCTCTCAAAAACATATCTCTATTCACATAATTTTTATTTGGCATAAAATGTAAATATGTCTTTGAAATCTGTACTTCTTATGGGACACATTTATAACAAAGTGTATCCAAAAAAGTACAAGAGAAACACAATATATACAGTAACCAGTTCATCAGCAGATGCATAAACAGAGATTACACTGTGGTATTCTAGTACAAGAGTGCTGCCCCACATAAAGACAAAACAAAATAAAGAGATTTGAAACATTTTACCGCCTCTAATTTACACAACTATACACCCTAAAAATTCATCTATCCTCAATTACCAAATTTTGATCTGAAAAGACATGAACAAGACAACATACTGCAGACCAAATGTGCAAATTTCTCAAGTGTTATTGTTCACATCGCAACACAAATACAGAGCAAGATGAAGTCACAAAGTACAACAGAAACATTAATAATTTACATCACTTCCAAATCAGAACATAA
>Ga0123352_10011855_pt1 | contig 13756 bp, 7 predicted proteins | sample TergutLab28metaG_FD_89700 | JGI IMG/M metagenome (GOLD analysis project Ga0123352, IMG submission 89700) | Labiotermes labralis P1 segment gut microbial communities from Petit-Saut dam, French Guiana - Lab288 P1 | ecosystem: Host-associated > Arthropoda: Insects > Digestive system > Gut ...
ACCTGTAGTTATGTTTTTTAGCAAGGAAGCTATAAACGATATTGAAACTAAGTTGCTTCCAAGTAAAACACTTAAGAGGTCTAACGATGGAGGTATTGGTCTGCAGATTAATCAAGATAGTTTGCTAGGTCTATGGGTTGCAACAATATCTCCTACGGAGGAACGAGATGTTTTAGCCATCAGTTCGGTAAGTGAAATCGAGAATCGTATGGAGTTATTTGGATTTAATGTTTCATCTCTTATCATTACGCCTGATATACCAGAACCCACAACTGCGGGTAAAGTTGTAATACGTAGTATTTTGATGAGGGAAACTGGGATTGATTTCTTTGAGAAGTTACAGGGTCTAGAATTTAATTCTTCTAATCTTAATAAATTTTTATCTGAATTGGTGGATATGATCGGCGACCAAGCTTTTACCTTGACCGTTATGGATTTGCAACGCTTTGGTTATTTCGTTATGAAGCATAATAATATGACGATTTCTCCGAAAGATTTGCAGACATCTTTCACTAAGTCTCCAGAATTTACTGAAGCTATGGAAAATATTAAGCAAAAAGCTCTTAAAGCCAATACTTTACAGCAACTTGGTTTAGTGCCTGACCATTTCAATGAGATTCTCTTAGAGGACATTCAGTCTTTAAAAGAGAATTTCCATATTGATAAGCATTTAGCACCAGATAATATGTTTATCAAGATGTTGAAATCAGGTGCAAAGGGAAAAGAAGCTTTGTTGACTTCTCTTTTCACCTGTATTGGAACTGTTGTAGGGAAGGGTGGGTGTTCAGAGTTCGTCTTAAATTCCTACTTGTCTGGTATCAGTCAGTTGGAATTACAGGAAATGAGTCACGAACAGAGGGGCAACGCTTTATCCACCGTTAAGGAAACAAGTAAACCAGGTGCCGCTCATAGGCAGAGTGTAAATCAGCTTGCTGGTGCAATTGTGAGTAAGGATTCTGGTCAAAGAGAAGTTTACCCTCATCTGAACTTTTTTGAATGGAAACCTTTTACGGCTGATGATTTGAGAAATCCAAGGGTGCAGGGTACTTTCCAAGGTGAAAACTTGACAGGTGAGTTACTTCGTCAATTAGCAAAGAAACCTGACGGGGTCGTTTATTTGGATAACGGAGAAGTGTTAAAATTCGATCGTAAATTAGATACCCTATTCGAGAATATGATGAAGGGTTATCTTCCCCCTCACCAGTTTGCTGAATTTGAAGAATGGAGAGACTCTCCTTCCTCCCCTTCCAAAACCTTTATTAACTATTTCTTGTCGGACAGGCTTAGCGAAGATTATGCAGGAGTCTCTCCTGAAACAGGGGCAAGAGTGAAAGTGGGAACAAGGTTGGGAAATAAAGCAAGCACAGCTTTATCAGCTCCAATTTCTCAAGCTGTTATCTCTAAACGACATGGCCCTGAAGAGGAACTTGATGTGCTTAGTTCTTATATATCAACGATTGAGCATAGCAAAATTCATGGTAACAGCTTTAAGGAACTTACAAGATTATCACCGATGGACACGATAATCGGCGTAGATAAGAGTAATACAGGGACAATGTTGGTGTTTGGAGAAGAGTACATCTTTATTCCTATCGAAGAAGAGAGCCTTTACCATATTGATGTTGAGAACGGTGATTATGTCTTCACAGGACAACCTTTGGTGTGGAAAAAGAATTCTAAACCTTTCGATAAGATTCACCCTGTGTTATCTTTTGCAACAGAGACTATTGATAAAAGCTTACCTTATCTGAGGGGTTTGCATGTATTTAATCCTTCTCGAGAGGTTGTGCAATTTGCTCGTTTTTTATTGCACAAACATTATATAACTTTGATTGGTGCTAACACCCCGATAGCAAAAGTTAATTTTGCAACATTAGTGTTTGAGCAATTGAAGTTTGGTGTCATAGGACTTACGCAGATGAGCAAGCCGATCTCAGAACTAATTGATTTGACAGAACAATGGGAGTTGAGATTTTTGTCGGGAGAAAAGTTAGTAAAGGCACTGGGTTCTATCTCCTCCTTCATCTTCCGAGATGCTTTAGGTGGATTGAAGGAAAGTAGTGCTGAATTCACACCCGAAAGAAGTTATACAGCTTACTGGGTTTTAGGAAGACCGATTCCTAAGGAGAACTTCCTTGATTTAGGAATTGAGAAGCTTTCAAATCAGGTTGTTAAACGGGATAATGAAGTTTCATTTGCGGAGAGTGTAAAAGCGGAAGTTAAGGTCATTTCTACAAATGAAGTTAATCTCTTGGATATTGTGAGGGATGCGAGTATTTCTGAAGTGAAAACCAGTATGCCCGTTGCTGCTATTAATCCTGAGAAGTCAGCTGAGAAAGTTACTGTTGACCTTGCTAGTAAATTCGCTGAAATACAGAGTCTTACAGCTTCAAGTGTATTCAACAGAAACAAGCAATAAGGAGGTTAAGTTTATGCTTAAACTCATTAACTCCAGCCATAGCACTTACAAGGCGAAGGTTGTCACGCGTACCCCTTACTATAATAGGACTTCCCAAGCATCTAGGCACAAGTATCACCAAACTCCAAAGGTGCGAAAACATTGGAGAGATTCTTATGATTATCGGCGGGAATACTTCCGTAAGAATAAAGGTCTTTGTGGTCTTTATTTCTGTAGTCAATGTATGCGGGCGATGTTTCGAAACGACCCTAATTTAGAGGTGGATCATATTTATCCTCCTTCCCGTATGTCTAAGAGGAATAGGAGTGGAACAACGAACACCAGTTTATTAGCAAGAGGTTTGAATTCTACATGGAATTGTGTGCCTATTTGTTCTGACTGCAACAGAAACAAGAGTGATAAAATCGGATTAGTTACGGTTAAAGGTACGGTCTCAAAACTTGTATCTACAACGAGGCAGGGAGTATTCTGGTTGGGTACTCGTTTGTTTAAAGGTGCTTGGAATATAACTGCCGTATTAGCTTTAAAATTGGCAGGAAGATTAACCTCACGGTTTTTAAGGGGACAACTCAGGTCAGTATTAAGAAGAAAAAGATTTAGAGGAGGAAGACGTTTTGGTAGATAAGCAGAAGACTTTTAGGGTTCAACTTGTTATCCTCCATCATGTTTTAACACGAAATGCTGGGGGACGTAATCTGGAACAAGCTATTAAAGATCTAGTTTCTGGAAATTTGTCTGAAAAAGATACCCAAGGTATTAAATGGGACATTTACATTCACAGTGACATTACAAAAATATTCAAAGATATTCTATTGCATAGTAGGATGATGGACCAATTGTATTTTGGTCCAGTGTATCGTGCCGCTGTTAGGAGAACAGTTTCGAGAGAAGAGGATGTAAAATCTAATAACACTTTCCTAATTTCCATAGATCAGACTAAGTTGAAAAATCTTCCGTATGTTACAGGAGAGTTGTTAAATAATGTTTGTCAATTATTAGCTGAAAGAGTTCAGGATATTGTTTTGGGGCGGAAAGAAGTCGATGTAGAAGGTAAAACTGGTAGCACCATAGAGAAGATTAAAGACACTATTCATGAGAAAGTTACTAACATGAATATTAAGACTGCATCAGAATATAAGGCGATGGAGGAGAAAGAAGTCCCTCCAAACCAACAAAGGTTAAAATCCTCACAGGTAAAGGTTGTAACGAAATCATTTCCTCGTAAGCAATTACGTGATTTAGCAGATTATATGTATCGAACTTCTACTATTCTAGAAGGTAACAATCAACTTTCTTTCTATCTATATACTATTAGACATGAAGAAATAGAAAAAATAAATGGTATGTTAAAAGGTATGCAATTAGGTTTATATAGCATTGCTAACCCATATTACAATGGAGATAAGCCTTCTACTGGGCGTAAGGAGAAGCGGTGGAAGGATTTTGTACCTGCTATAAAGAGATTTTATGAAACAGAATTTACGAATATCTCTCTTTCACTTCTAGCCGAAAACATCTTAAAAGATTTTTATCATGACAGACATATACCTGCCAACAACTGGAAGATTGGGCTAAAATGGCTAGAAACGAAGGAAGGTGTTTACGGGACAAATTTTATCCCAGATGATGAAGATTATGATAATTCTTGGAACAATGTTAACCTAATTTTTGACGGTTTTCGTTTAGCACACGATTTCGTTGGCGTTCTGCGAGCAAATAATCATCTTGTAAAACTTAATCCTTATGTTTTCCTTTACGACAACGTTGCTTTGAAATTTGAAACTTACGATGACCTCATTCGAAATAGCAACGATTATGTAAAACTCAGAAGTAAATTTCATGGAAGTCTAGAAAAGAAGGAGTTCATGTTGCCACGACAAGCTTTAGCGAAATTACCAGAGAAACTGTCAAGTAGTTTTCCTAAGTATCTTAAAGATGTTCTATCCTGGGATGCCGATGCTTATACCGATACTTGGGAGCTTACGGGGCAAGAATATACATTTTCAATCTCGAAAATAGTAATAAGGGTTGGTGAAGGTCTCCATCCTTCAGTGGTATTATTTACTCGGAACGAGGAAAGCTTACAGGATTTTCGATATCATGATGACAAAGTTTTTCCTATAACCCAACCGCCTTATAACTTCGATCTTGATGTATCCACGCTATGGATAGACTCTAGTCAATTAAGTTATTTTGAAGAACGTAGTCTTGACTGGGCAGGTGAAATTGACGAAACTTGGGACAAGGAGTTCGTATCGGCTGTAACAGAAATTGTCCCTAATAGGAACGACTACTTCGCCATACTGCTTATGATAACCCGTATTTATAACCAGGCGATACATCACCTAAACCCAGAGAAAAATGGACGAAAGACAACTGTGAGCAAAGCCTTAGACTTAAGAAAGAGTTCTATTTCTGATTTACTTTGGGACTTGGAACAAGAAGACTGCGCCTTCGATGTATTCTCAAAGCTTAAAGATATTATTTCAGATATCTCTTATTCAGAAGAGAAGGTTAGAAAATTATTGGAGATCAGAGGAGGCGAATTGTGCGGAACTTTACGAGTTTGGCTAGGAAAATGTGCTCAATCCTTGGTATATATAAGAAATATGGTATACGACGCTAAACTTTTTTCAAGAGGTATTGTAGAACGAGAGATCCGTCCTCCTATAATCGATAAGAAAACAATTCAAGATTTAAGATTAGCGACTTCTACTGGAAATGATATGAGGCAATTCTCAGCCAGTTTCCCTCCAGAGGTTTGGGAATGGGACGAAGACACGACGTTTGGTTACTTGGTAAGAAAAGATAATGGGGAGTATAAAACATTTCTTGATAGGAAGACAGGAATAAAGTATTTTCTTCATCGCTGGGGGATATGGATTGGAGAAGGAGGAAAGGTTAGACCGTGGCAGAGCGGGGCACAAGTTGCAGACTTACCTCAAGACAACCGAGCGGAATTATTGACAGGCTCGGAAGTTAAATATATTGAGGAAGGAGGTTAATATTATGTCCAAATTGAATTATAGCCGTGTTATGGGCATAGCATTTGAGAAGCCTGCTTTCAAAGGGGATTTTTCGTTTGCCCAGATTGTTAACACTAATTTACCGATGGCAAAGGTTATTACGCGTTCTGATGAAACGAGCGAACGAACCGACGAACGTAAAAGTTTTGCCTCAATTTTTACATTTAGATTTTCAAATTCTTTCCTGCGTATATATGAAGAAGGTGAAGAGGAGAAATACGGCGTTATATCTGCTCTTGATTTTTTCCTTAATAGAATAGGTGAGGGAAAAGATGCTGTTGTTCATTCCACAGCTTTTTACCAGTACTTGTATGGCGTAAATGACTCTTATCAATATATGACAGATAATCCTTGGCTGTATAAACACAGGGTTTTAAGTCGGGTTGACATTGCTACTTATCGGTCTGAGGTTATCGCATTATTAGAATCATTTGATAATTTTTCCAGATATTTTTCTCTTGAAGGGGAGTGGGGTACTGACATAATGGTAAAGTTTAAGACTAAAAAAATTCCCACAATAGAACACTTGAGTATTATTCCACTCAGGGAGTACAAAAGGAGATTCGATTATGACAAGTCTAATAGGAGAAATCCGAGTTGAAGATGAGGTATTTGTTCTGATTAAATACTCATTTAAGAAAAATAGTCAGGCTTATATTTTGCTTCATACCTCAGTAGAAGGAGTTCTTGCTCCTAGGTATCAAGATTATTATCGTTTAGGCGGTAGATTAGAAGATCCTATTTGGGTAGTAGGTATATTAGATACTTTCCAGAACAAGTCTTATGGTTCGACTGTTCTCTTAGAGTCTCTTTTGGAAGAGATTACTTCACAGAAAATTACTTCTTTGAAAAAAGGGGAAATAAAGAAGAAAGCTGGTACTGAGATTTATGATGCCGACGGTAATATTTTAAAATATGTAGGTGGTGAACTTTTAGAGATTAATCTCAAGACAGAATCTATGGAGATTAACCTCGCTGCCCCACTGGTGCGATTAAACTTAGCTGTTAGAAAACTCGACGCTATGCTTTTAGCGAAATCTCTTATTGAAAGAAAACACTCCAAGTTTTTGGACAGAAGTTTAGAAGCGTTGGAAAACCTTGGTTTTGATTTGGATTGGTTTCTTAGAAAGCAGTACCCAGGCTTAGAAAAGCCAGGCAAGCAATACATAGGAATACACTCGATTGAGCAATTTGATAATATCGTATTGCCTGATTTTGAACGGGCAATTGTAAGAGCAAAAGAGATGCGAGTCCATGGTGAAGAAGAATATTTTACTATCGACTTCGAAGCTACAGGCTTAGATGCGTGGTCAGAAAAAGCTGATAACAGAAGCAGAACAGTCTTTCTTGGATTGTCATGGGAGGACCACAAGGCATTTGGTATTTGTATTGGAATGAAGCATTTTGAGAATGTGGATAATGAACAGCTAGCCGAGCGTCTTACAAATATGTTCAGTCACGATCTTTTGGAGGATAGAGAGATTACTCTTCCTTCTGGTTTTAAATATAAGAGGTCAGAGATTAAGACGACAGCCCATAATATGAATATTGATATTCGTTTTGGTATGGTGATGGGTGCGGACATCTGGATCAACTATGACTCTATGCAGATAGGATTTAACCTTGATCCGTTTCTCACTCAAGGTAAAAATGGTGCGAAGTTTAGAGTGAAACAGCATTCAGGTGTTGTATATCCAGATTTGGAGGATATCGGTGGGAAAGGTATCTATGATAAGTTCAACGAGATATCTGACATTCGCGTCGCTCTTATGTATGGTTGTGCCGACGTTGATGAAGTGCGTATGATGACACGTTCATTGATTCAGAATCTACAGACCTCAGAAGTTGTTGAATATCTCAAAGGGAATCAAATTGAGATGTGGAGGAAATACGATGAAGAGTATATGAATATGGTTGCAAGGAACGAATACTACGGTGTGCGGGTGAATAAAGAAGCCGGTTTGGCTAAGTATCAGGAGAATCAAAGAATCTTGGATATTTATAAATCTCACATGGATTTGTATTATTCCAAGATTGTTGCAATGAACCACTTCCTTGATGTTTTGCAGGCGTTAAAAGTTGCGGGTAATCAAAAAGAAATGGTTATATTTCCTGACCTCGACAAAGTTGATTTAATTAACATTGAAGCTTGGAACGGTCGATTTCTTTTAACTGCTCTATTTGAAGTCATGCGTTATCCAATTTTAGTCTTTACGAAATCAAAGAAAAAAGAAAAACCCAGTACTGACAGTGAAGCAGTTAAAGTTTATCTAAAGGAAAAGAGAGATTTGAAAGAAGAAGCTAAGTCATCACATGACCCTTTGGTGAAATTCTTTAGGGAAGCCACGGAACTGAGAGAGGACATCGTTGACCCTCTTAATAATAAGGTTCTGATTTCAGCACAAGAGTTCAATTCTCTCAAATATCCTTTTTTTCTCTTTTTGCAAAAGATTGCCCCGTTTACGAAACAGAACACGGGAGATTTGAAGAAGTTCAAGGCGATGAATAATCCATATAGGTTTGAACCCACTAAGACCAACTCTATAGTTACCCGTCGTGTGGTTTCTGGACTTTGTACGGTGTCAAAGTCTAGTAAGGAGTATTATATTCCTTACACTGACGATTATAATATTCTTAATGCCGATCAAGCTTCTGTGGAGATTAAAATCGCATGGGGATTGTCTCGAGATTTATCTCTTATCGAACCACTGATTGACCCAGAAAAAGATCCGCATACAGAAGCCTGTGCAGAATTCTTCAGCAAGCCAGCATATTTGGTCGACAGAAAAAAAGAACGAGGTCCAATTAAAGGAATTAATTTCGGACGAATTTATTTAATGGAAGTTTGGAAAACTTGCCATAAGATATTCGATGGAGAAATGACTTCGGAAAATTTGGCAAAAACAGCTTACCTTCTTGAACTCTTTGATAGGGCGAGAGCCCCAGTTCACGCAGCACTTAATCAGTACAGAGATGAAAGCGTTATTCCAAAGAATCCGCCAGAATGGATTAAGTGGTTCTTATTGATGGCGGACGAAGAGATTGATGAATATGGTACTGTACACAAAGTATCTTGGGGTTACATGCAGAACGAGTTTAAATGGGTTCAGCATATTAAGATGCGTGATGATGATGAATCTTGGTACAGAGAGCGTCAAAGGAGAAGAGCTGGAAACTTCGGTGTACAAGGCTTTGCTTCAACTTTATTACGCATTATTTATCAACGTTTGATGCGAGCTACGTGGGCAAAGGGTTGGATACAAAGCGGGAAGTTTATTCTGCACGCTACAGTGTATGACGAAATTTTAGCATCATATCATAAGGATATTGACCCAATTGAACTTGTTACAGTGCTTGCCGATGCTTTTATTGTTAAATATAAGCATAAGGATGTTTTTATGCCTCCTTTTTATATTGGCGTTAATATCACCAATACTTGGGGCGATGCCAAAGATGATAAATATGAAATTCCTATCCACTTGTTGAATCAGTACAAGGCGGAATTCAAAGACAAACCGACTCAAGAAGCTTCCCCCATCAACTATGCGGATTTAAATCGAGAGAATCATGTCGATTGGTTTCTTCAGAACAACGAGTCGTATACTCTTCGGAGGATTGAACATGAATTAAGAATGCTTAATCCAACCTCCACTGTATGGGATATTGCTGGTATCTCGGACAAGTTCTCTAATTACCACGTCCGCATGCTGTTATTGGGGCTAAAAGATTTGCTGTTTCCTATTAAGGATTTCAATGACCCGATTGAAGTTCTTTGTTCTACAATGGTTCCCTTTATTCTGAAATATTTGCTGAAGGATGAGGATACAGCCATTATCTTTTATAGGGGTAAAAGGATTAAAATGTCACATAAGATTTGGGATATGAAATTTGGTTCAGAGCAAGACTACTTAGACCTTAACCCAATTAAGAAAGAGGACATATCCGTAGTCACTGATTATGATTTAGCTACAGAGAAGCTTAGCTTTGAGATTGATGATTTATTTGGGGACACGGATTTTGAGGAAGACCTCTTTGTGAATGTAGAAAGCCCCGAAGTGACTGAATCTATTGGAAGAGAGTCGTTGAATTATTTAGCGAAGGAACTTCTTTCCCGTATGAGTCAAGGGACACCCTCAACTAAAGAGACGAAGAAAACTCTACTTACGTATACAAATATTGTTGTCAAGGCCGATAAGGTGTTTATTGAAGCCGCCTCGAACAAAGAGATTATGGAAAAGCAACGTATTCTTAGTAAGTTTAACTCCACTAGCACAACTGCGTTTCCTGTATTTATTAAAGGAAAGGGAGGATTCTTGAAATTTATAACAAAAATGACACACGAGCAATTGCAACAACTTGATAAAGAGTTGATAATATAATTGGGGAAAAGGAGGTTCGTAAAGCATGTTGAGCGAAGAAGATTTAAGGGCATCGAAGCCCTCTAAGAAATCATCGAGTGCGATGCGTCAGCAGATGGATGATGAGTTTAGGGTGGACAAAAAAGTAATACTTGATGACGACGACGATGATGAAATCCCTATAGAAGAGCCACAGATGAATTGGAAGAAAGTGATCGGTATTGTAGCGGCGATAGCGATACCCTTAATCATAGTCGCTGTTATCATCCTTCGGCCTACACCCGAACCACCCCCACCTCCTGTGATAGAGGTGCTACCCCCACCCCCTCCCGTAGATCCTACTTTGGAACAGTTGCAGCAACTGTATCTTATGGGTATTGGTAGATATTATATTGATAGGGCAAACCTTTTTGCCCAAGGCAATATAGAGGCAGACAGATTTAGAAGAGACTTTTCTCAAATCGACCAACCTGAACATTTTGCCCCTCCTTTCCAAATCAATACCGTTACAGAAAATATTGCGTACATTAGACACCGTGCGGTATTAGATGTTGGGGTTGAAGTTTACTGGATAGAAGGGACTTTTCAAGGGAGAAGGGTAAGAGCGATGATTCCATTTTCTTTATATTTAGCCCTCGCTCCACAAGGAGTGTTAACAGCAGAGATGGAGGTAGTCACAGATGCAACAGGTAGTGTGACTGTAACTTATATTAGACCTTTACCACCAACTGGATTGCTTGATTAAACCATACAGGAGGTGATTTGATGTATCGTGTAAATCTTATGGGATATGACCACGCATGGACTACTATTCCTGGGTATGACCAAGAAGGAGAAGAATGGGGTATTGATGATATTATCGGTGTAGATTTGCCTCTATGGATTAAAAATTACACAGGCAATGACTGGTCCGTGAGAAATGATATACCTGATATTTGGAATATTTGCGATTTGGATTACGAAGAATCGAAGAAGGTTCGTCCATATACAGCTCTAGATTTTCGTCCTTTGGGTAAAGTTGTTAATCCAGAACAGATGTCGCTATTTAAAGATAGAACTAAATGTGAATGTAAGGCAGATTTGATTGTAAGAGTAAGCGGAATTAATTATACTACATTGCATTGTTTGAATCCTTATTGTTTTTACAAGACAGCCTACGCCTTTTCTATCTTGCTTAAACATTTTGGTGCAGAAGGTGTAGGCAATGCTTCTTGTTTAGAGGTTGCACGGGAACTTTATAACAAAAACATTCACGAGAAGCACGAAGCTAAAGTACGGTTACGTGATATGTTACGACCAGAGAGCCATTACCGCTTCTCTTATACTCGCAGGCAAGAAGTATCTGCAGCAATAGAGAAAATTAGGGCGTATTCTGGAAGTTTAGCTAAGCTAGTAAAGATGTCTGGTCTTCCTTATATTGGGGAAAATTCTGCGAAGTTTCTTACGAAAGCTTTGCTAGATAAGAAGATTATCAGAAAAGGAGATTTAAGTTCCTTGCTTCAAGCGACTGCAACAAAGTTGAGTGTTGAAGAAAATATGTGGTGCTATGTAGAAGATGTTCAGTTTCTATATAAGATGAGTCAGGCAAAGGACTTGTCTCAGGCAGAAACTATTGAAATTGCAATAACGGGTTCAATAAAAGGGTTTAAGAATAAAGACGCTTTTTTAGAAGTCCTTAATACTTTAGGCAATGAACAAGGAGTTGTTTTTACACGTAAGAACTCTATTACGAAAACCACTCAGTTTCTCATTACGGATAGTCCCTCTAACTCAACCAAGGCTAAGAGGGCTCGCGAACTTGGAAAGCCTATTGTGACTAGCCAAGAGTTTCTTTTTAAGTTTAGGAAAGCCTTGGATATTTGAGGAATAAGGAGGTATGAACGTGAACGAAGATGATGACTTATTTGCAGGTGAAGGTGAAATTCTTGATATAGATATAGACTTTTTTACTTCAGATGTGGATGAAAATCAATTTCCTAGTTATGCAGAATTAGATGATATCTTTGATATTGATGATTCTGCCGCACGAGCCGCAATGTTTTCTATAGCCCAAGACACAGAAAGAGACCTCTTGCTTTTAGAAGGTGATGGTTATGATATTGATATCTTTTCAGATTTTGTGGATGAAGTGCAAAGTCGTGGTTTGGGATTACAAAAGCACAAAGTAATTGATCAGGCTAGCCCTGATACAATCGGGAGAGAGAAAGAATACTCAATGTTTCTCACTCGTTTAGGAAAAATCACTAACGCAATTAGTGACCCAAAGAAGATGGATAGGAGAGGTACAATGCTTATTGAAGGTCTAATATCTGTTATTAAATCTCCAGCTGTACAGCTTATTAATGATGATCCTTTTGAACACGACACAGGGTCAGAGTCTTTTCCTCTTTGGTTGTCAAAAACCTTTGGGGCCATGCATACGGAAGACTCTTGGAATATAGATACTGTTTATGAAAAAGCGACTTCCATATTTTTTAACGAAAGACGGAGATTAAGCGATGATGATAAGTTACAATTAAGAAAAGAATTGGAAATACTTGCTCAAAAAGCTTGTTTGATTCTAGACCTAGAAAAAGACAGATCTGTTTATAATCGCCCTGAGATTGACAATATCGCTTGCTTTTTCTCCCCCGACTCTCTTATATGTGAGTGTGGAGGAAGGTCGGAAGTTCACTTCAACTATCCAATTGTTCCTTTAACAGCAATGATTATTACCACACTTAAGAATAAAAAACATCAAGTTGTTGTTGCAAATCCACCTTATAGGTGTAGAGATTGTGGAGATTTTATTTGTCTGCCTGAAATCTTTGTGGATAATGTGGAGCAAGTTGTTAAAGAAATGATTCAGGATTTGAAGATAAACTTCAAAGGTATAGCCTTCTATCGTCCTAATTTACAAGAGTTGATGCAGCGATTACCTCCTGAACTTTCCTCATTGTTAAAAGAAGAAAAAGGGGTTATCCTTGCAGAGGAGTTTGAGATGGCCACGGAGGCAGTCGAAAGCGATGATTATCTTAACCTATATAAAACCTTAGTTAAGCGTTTCGTAGGGGGGACAAAATTTTATATTGATTTTATTGATTTCGAGACCTTTGTTGCATCTGCTGTACAAACTTTAGAGACTTTTTCTATTTTCACCTTGTCTTATGAAATCTATGTGTTAGAGGACGAAAGACGTATGAATTTGGAACAAACTTTGTTGTGGATGCAGGACAATCTTGCTAGAATAGCTGGTGTTAAGTATTTTACACGCAGAATAACTTTAGGAGAGGTCTTGCCTCCAGTATTAATCTTATTGCAAAAAGCGTATAACTTAAGATATCTTGTTGACCATGGAAATTTCAAGAAACCTTTGGAGTCTATGAAAGTTGTTTTAAGAGAGCGCCCAAAAACAGATATTCCTTATGCGGCTCTTTGGGATTATTACACTTATTTACAAGTTTTAAGCTCAGATGAAGTGTTAGGGCTGAGTATTACTGACTACTATTGGTCAGAGGAGGAAAAGTTACCTTTGGCTAAGCCTATGTCGCACAAATATGGTTATACGGGGTATAAGCAATTGCTTATGTCTGACCATATATGGAGAGGTTTTGAAAGTGGGTATTTTGATACGAGCAAATTGAGTATTCATTTTGAGCTTCTTTTTGAGATAACAAAAGACCGTAGAGAGTTCCTTTCCACGCATCTTTATCCCTTGTCCGACCGAGTACCTTCTCCTACAATCGAAAAAGGAGTTAGCCCAAGATTGGTTGCTGCTCACAAAATCGCAAGATTGATTGAGATTGAAGAGGAGACTTATATAGGTGAAGTTTGCTATCAGTTAAGGGATACCGTTTCTTATATGCAAATAGTTTCCTCTCTTTTAGCGGACACTTCTTTTGTCGAAGAATCCCTTCCTTTACGGATAGAGAATCGGGGGTTATTTAATGAACTTGATAACAACTTTATATAAT
>Ga0123352_10011857_pt1 | contig 13755 bp, 6 predicted proteins | sample TergutLab28metaG_FD_89700 | JGI IMG/M metagenome (GOLD analysis project Ga0123352, IMG submission 89700) | Labiotermes labralis P1 segment gut microbial communities from Petit-Saut dam, French Guiana - Lab288 P1 | ecosystem: Host-associated > Arthropoda: Insects > Digestive system > Gut ...
AGAAGTTTATGTTTTTGGGTTAATAAACTAGTCGAGGAATAATGAGGGATCTGTTTGAGGTGTATAAAATTTTTTATAACACATTATTCAGGCGATGTGTAAGAATAACAATAGATGAAAGCAACTTGTCAGTAGTAGCGAAAATATATGAAGTGTTACATAAATGATAATATCTCCATTCACATTTATATGCCGTTCTCGAAAACATAACTTGTGTTATTCAAGGGTACTGAATAGGTATAACATACACAAGACGAAGTTCAATTGCACAGCTCAAAATCACGTACAATTATGATGCTACATTAACCCTTCAAAGCTTAATGATTACGTGATACAACAACGGGTTCAACATTCAACAACTGTACGCTCTGCCCACACTGTATTTATGTGTTTTGTATTTACCTGAGAACAAACAGCGTCTTGTGCCACTTACATTATAAACTGGTTGGTTTTTATAAACGAAATGAAAATTGTTTACTGCGCGGTACGAACTGGGTCTTTAAATAAAGCAGTCTGCGCTTCGTCTTTAAAGGGTTAATTTAATGGTATGGAATGAATTTATATTTGCAGTTTATGCTCAAGACAGCATGAAGTTTCTTGCAGAAGGAGGCGGTAAAATGCTGTGAATTCTTAACTTTGACATTCGATAGATCATGGGTTACAAATGTACAGTTTTGTTATTTCGGTACAGTTTGTAAGAAAAATGATAACCTAGTATCTTGAGTGACTAGGTTACTTGTCTTATGTGATTCGATTCCCAGCAAGGAAAATATTCTTCTGTATAGAAATGCACAGGGGCAAGCTCTTGGACCCGTTCATCATTCTATTCAATGGGTACATGCATCTCCTTTCCCTGTGGTAAAGCAGTCGGTTCGTGAAACTGATAAGGTACTGACCTCTACTATCGTACTTAAGAATGCATAAAGGTGTATGTCATCCCCTCATAAGTCATCATGGCCTGCAGGTTGCTGTATTACCTTTATCTCAAACATATTGTGCAGAAAGTAAGGTGTTAAGTTAATAATTTGGCTAGCGTTGTTCGTGTTTTTCTTGGTGTAATTACGACGTGGATTGGGAACTTTTATTAAAACTGTCATTAAGTATGAATCTTCGTGATATTTATACCGAAGTCTAATAATTAAATTTTATAAAACGATAACTTAAGGACAAGCCTTGACACTATATTTGCATATTGTAAAGAACCTTTCATACTTCAGAAAGTAAGGTCATATTACTCCCATGAACTTCTTAAGAGTAATATATACGAAAAAATTGATCATCTTTTGCAAGCCACGTCACCTGGTCGACAATTCATTACAGCGAACTTGGGCCTCGAAGCATATGTATGTTCACACGCCCCTAGCTAGCTGTGTTCCTGTTAGAAGCCACCAGAAACACGTCATTACAAAGACCTTCTTTGTCCTCACATAACATTCATTATTCCATTCATTATGTTGCATGTTGAAATGTATGTGACACCGGCTGAATATTCCACATGTCAGGTAATGTTACTACACACCGCTAAAGAGTTATGGCTGTTGTTTACAATATACTGAATAGAAGAAGAGAAATTATGGTCCAGGAATTCTTTAACAAAGCAAACCAGTTTGTACATTGTGAGTGGATACAGTGTTGACATTGGATTTTGACAATGATTGGAAGTTCATATTTAATATTGGTCCTAATTACGTAAATTACTTATTTCTTTTAGTGGTGTGAAGTTTGTTTTTTCAAGTTACTGAAAAATCATAATTTGAGAGTGTTGGAAATAGGGAGTTAACGACTGTATTTGGGTTCAAGGGACAGGAAGTGAGGGAACCAGTAATAAATTTGATAATGAGGGGCCTTATGATTTGTAATCCACATCAAATATCTTTTTGTATTCCTTTCTGTGACGCTTCAACCACATTCCGGGTCATGGCCTCCCTTTACGGGGCTTCACGATTACACTCACTGGTGCACCACAATCGATAGGACTCCCCCGGTCGAATGATTAGCCCAGTGTAGAGACCCCTACCTGAAAACACAAAACACTCAGAAGAAACTGATATCCATGCCCTCGGCGAAATTCGAACCCGCAATCCCAATAAGCGAGAGGCTGCAGATCCACACTTTTGACCACGCGGCCACTGGGAGAGACACATCAAACATCAGTAGCTTTATCAAATCAATGGGGATAAGATGTGTGTGGCATGTGACGTTCATGAGGTAGAACAGAAGCGTTGATAGGGTTTTGGTGAGGATACCTGAAGGAAAGGCACCATTTGGAAAATATAGGCGTAGATTAGAGGGTAAAGTTAAAATCTACCTTGGATTCGATGGCGTGAAATATATTCATGAGGTTTTGGGTACAGGCATGGAACAGTCTCTTATAAACACCTTTATGAACATTCAGTTCAATAAAATGTGGGGATTTTCTGAGCTACCTAAAGAACTATTAGTTTCTCAAGTATATAATAATAATAATAACTTAAATAAATTTAGTTCTCTCTTATTAAGCTGCTGGTTTGGCAGCACAAAGGGCATTTATCAAATTAGCACAAAATAAATACAACACAAATTACACGAACTGACTCAGAGACAGAAAACGCATCAAAAGACAAAAGAAAGATTAATGTGTATGTGACCGTGCCTCATTGGTACAATAATATAAACAGCCAACTAGACGCAACAATAATAATTTAAATCAGCTCAACATGTTTCGGGCAATAATTTCGCTCATCCTCAGGAGCACTAGACTGTGTTTACAGCTTGTGGTGTAATGCACCGACGGTGCTGCCTGCTGGTGACCAGGATGACCACCTCATCCTGGTCACCAGCAGGCAGCATCGTCGGTGCTTTTTACCACAAGCTGTAAACACAGTCTAGTGCTCTTGAGGATGGGCGAAATTATCGCCCGAAACATGTTTTACTGATTGAAATTATTAATAACATTATTATTGTTGCATCTAGTTGGCTGTTTATATTATTTCCAAAAGAAATATTTATTCCTGACTCAACAGTTAGATTAAATGATGGAAGCACATAAATTATAATTATACGTTCAAACGTTCCGTGTCACAAAGATACCTATCGTGTTTTGTCTTGACATTTCGTGTTTCACGGAAATAACGAGATGGATTTGCGTTCAAGTAAGAGTATGAATATCTCTCATGAGCACAAAAATTGTGTATATCGGAATTTGACCTTATCAATCCCGGCACGAAAGACAAGGTCATAAAAATACCCCAACAAATGACAATATAAGCCTATTTCATTTTCGATAAGCTACTTCGAATAAAGTACCATAGAGTTCATGTCATTTATGAATTTTTACATTGCCATGCCTAAGAAGGTCGACCAGCCAGACAAGCTTCGGAAGCCACAGTGTGGGAGGCAACTCAGGCAATAACCATGCTTTAATAAAGTAAAATTCCTTATTTGATGGCTTCTTATTTCTGTTCATCCAAATATAATACGCTGGTGTCATTTAGTTACGAGCCTCATGTTTATATAAAATCTTCCCTTTGAGCCTAAAACCCCTATTAACTACCTGGATATTATTTTTTAACAAGCAACTTGCTCGACCCGCCTTGTGGCCAACCCTGATAAGTAACTTTATATATTTATGTTACTCAAATTTGATTAATTATGTAAGCCTCTATACATATTTATAGATCTTCCGATTTTAGTATTTTATTCTGGCGAACCAGGCGGAAGTACTTCACAAGATTCTTTTCGTACTTGACGAAAATAAAGCCGTTTAAGTTCTCGCAGTGCAGTAGCGTAAGAATAACTCAGGGGTTTAAATAGATGTAAGGTTACAAGTTGTCAACCAGCAACTTATTAATTACTACTTACGTTGACATATATGCTTAACTAGTACCCCTTTAAGACTCCGTGGAAGACGTATAGTCCTGCGTTCTACCAGCAGAGTGTAGTTTTGCGCTTGTGTGGATTCCACAACATACAGCTGTTACATCCCTATTTAGCATTTAGTGTGGGTTTTGCACCGTACACCCGAGACGGAGTGCGTTTACCGCGCCGTTTGAAATACATATTTAAATATCATTCAGGTCCTTGTTGGATTTCGAAGTTTTAAGCATATTATATACAAATCTTTGAATTTTTGCTTTGTCAGAACTGTTGGGTAACATCAGCTAACCGGACGGATAGGTCAGCGATGATAGTTTTTATAACTGGAATTTAACTTTCGACAGAATTTGATTTCTAATCCAGAAATTACACAAATTAAAGGTAAAGTGATCCTGTTACAGACCCGGTGTGGTCCAAAGGGTGGGTAGAGATATAGCTCTACTCTTCCATGACCGCGGCACTAGAAGGGGGTGAGTGGTCAGCAGCACGCCTCAGATACACCTTGCCTCCGGCAAAGACGCGGTATCCATTTTATAGGAGGCTGGGTAGGCCCCAGGGCCGGTCTAGAATGGCGGAAAACCTCGTTCCCACCGGAATTCGACCCCGGGCCGTCCAGCCCATAGCTCAGTCGCTATACCGACTGAGCTACCCGGCCCATAAATTACATAAATCGTAGGAAGGAAAAGTAGCACTTGTTTGCAAGTTAGCTGTAAATATTGCATTGTGAGTCATGTTGTGTAAGAATGGCTGCCTAGCTTTACTGTTCCTGTCTACCCAGGAGAAAGTTTATACTTCTGCATGGACCATTAACCCTTTAAACGCCGAATTAAATCCCATCTGCCATCTGCTGGCGTTATTAGGAGCTCACCATATTCTACACGTTAGCAGGATAAGTGTTAAAGCTTGTATCTCATTAGGTAACGTCTAGCTACGGAAAAGATGTTCCACGACGCAAAGGAAATATTTCCACACTATATGCTGAAAGAGTGTTCGAAAGGAATCACAAGAACATTTGACTATTTATATCGCACAGAGCAAAAAATTCTAAGCTAGCTGTCAGTTTCCCGTGCAACTTTACGAAACTAATAAGCTGTATGTTGGGCCTTTCTGTTTTACAAGTTGAAACGTTTAGACCAGTCTTGTATCGTAGTGTGGAACTACTTAGACTCGTCTTACTAAGACTTTAAGTTCTTTTCTTCCAATCCCAATTCTTTTGTTGTACCATGTGACTGCAATTTTGAGACCCAAATACGTAACATAAAACTGTGATGCTCTACAAACCGTACGTGTTTGTTACATTCAATTAAGTAAAACCAAAATATGCGCATTATGTTTACAGTGTTTAAAATAGCTACAGGTGTTAAGCTTCATTTTCCTGAGAACGGTAGTTTCCAGTGAATCATTCGACATGTAATTGAGAAATGATAATTCGATCTCATTGTGCTACAAAATGAGCAGCAATTTCTTCGAAATTGGAGGTGTAGTCTTTAATATAAGATAGCAGGTTCATGAAGGCTGAATCCACAAAGCAAATGTATAAATTCTCAGTTCCTACTTCACGCTGAGCATATGGCATTTCTTGTACAAATAGAAACAGGACCGATTAATGTTATTTACGGAGATAATTGCTTCTTATCCTGATACTCTGACGAAACCAATAAATGCATTGATATTCAGTGGTCAAAATAAAATATTGCCAATGTACAAACATGGTGTACGTGATACTAAACACCGGGATTTAAGGCACTGAATTGTGTTATGTTTAGGCTACATTTTACATGTATTTATGTGCCTTGACTACGACTGGCTACGGGCTGGACGTTCCGGGGATCTAATCCTGGTGGAGGCGAGATTTTTCGCACCTGTCCAGACCGGCCCTGGGGTCCACCCAGCCTCCTGTACAATGGGTACCGGGTCTTTCCCGGGGGTAAAGAGCGGATGGAGTGTGACGCTATACCTCTATTTCCCCTATGGGCCGTACGGCCTCTTCAGAGCTTCAGTGCCTGTACAAGAGCGCACTTTACTTCTTTATATGCCTTGACTAACAGAGTTGGTATTAGATTTATAACTGAAAACGTTCTGTTCATAAGTTATTGTATAGTTATGGCACGAGTTAGTTCTTCAGCAAGAGATGGATTTTGAACATTGCGCTCATTTCAGTATGCCTACGTCTAATATCTTGTTTATGGAGCAAATATTTGTGAATGTGAACTTCAATATTTTGATCCTATAAAGATATGATTATCTTCCGTCCGCAGTTCATGCGGCAGTCGTATTGGAAACTCCTATAAACTGAATTTTTCTATAGACGTACAAACGCCCACTGCAAACTCTATCCATATTGCCGATAATTTTAATCAACTGAGACATCATTCTACAAACAACTGAGACACTGCCATCGAACAAATACCGAATACAGACAACAAACCGTTACCTCAAGAACTATATTTTCTTTCGATTTACTTACTTAGTAACTATCGATAAACGGGAGGGACGTAGCTGTGTATAGTCTCGTAAAGAAGATAAACTGAGTGTCGTGTCATGTATATATATATATATATATATACATACATACATACGTACCTACATGTATACCTTCGTCGCCTTTCCTATTTTGAAATTTGGATTCATATATATATATTCCGGAATCTAAGTTTCGAAATAGAAAAGGGGACGAAGGTAGAAGATTCTGAATAAATGCTACCAAATATTTCTGGAAATAATTACATTTTTAAGCTCGTTGTAAATGTATTTTGAAAAGACTGTGTCTCAAAATAATAGCACTTGTTCACTAATATGTCATAAATCTGATTAGTAATAGGTCATTGCATATTGGGTAAAATTTACTGAACTAAATGTATATTTAGTACTAATTTGTGTTTTCAGTTTTGCTCTAGTGTGGTACGAAGTGTGTCTTCTGACGACAAAAATGTTGCGTTATGCGTTACACAACCCTTGTACAGGATCAAGCTTTCTAATACATTTATGTACAGCACCGCTTCCTTTATCTATATTACCGAAATACATTGCAGTACCTAGAAGCAAATAATGACACCAGTGGCACGACCAATCGGAACAACCCTTATGTTGCTCTGTGTCCATACAATAATTCACAGAGCCCGCAGGCCTTGGTGTCATTGCACCTCGTCTGCAGTTAACAAACAAGCACAGACACTGTGTAAACCGCAGCTAATAACTGGCATCTAAGCAGTTACAATTGGCTCAGAACTCTGACATTGTAATTAGTGTCGTGCCCCGAAGCCAGTAAGTCAGAAGCTTAGTTCTCCCTACTGACACAACTCACTAAATGATGAACTCTCCTAAAACAGGTCACAACATTAATTAGTTGGAAATAACCTACATCTTTTGTGTCACTAGGAACTCTAAAGAATTTATGTGTAAAATGAGAAAATTAAATGAAAAGTGTAAAACTTGAAACTATGTGAAACCATAATTAATACGCGTGTGAAACTTCGCCACTCATCCTAAGGGATGAAAGAGAGATGAAGACGTCGGCAACGTTAGTAAATGAGAACGCTTGTTTAAGTGAGGGAAAAAAAGCGGTTGAGAAACCATGCGACGGAAAACGGCATAATATTAACTCTTTGCCAGACTTTGGGTGTAGATCAAGAGGAAATAAATGAGTTGGATATGTAGCACTACGGAACAAGTTGAAGTATCAATACTTGAGTTGGAAGATCTGACAAAAAGAAATATCTTTGAGACTATGTCTTAGATTAGTAGGTGCTGTTAACACTGAACTGAAAGCAGTAGGGTATGAGGATGTTAACTGGTCTGAACAACCGCGTGATGCGGTCCGGTAGGTTGTGACGATGTATAATGGTCTGAACTACCGCCTGATACGGTCTGGTAGGTTGTGAGGAAGTTTACTGATCTGAACTACTGAATGATGCGGTCCAGTAGGTTGTGAGAATGTTAACTGGTCTGAACTACCGCATGATGCAGTCCAGTAGGGTGTGAGGACGTTGTTTACTGATCTGAATTACCGCATGATGCGATCCAGTAGATTGTGAGAATGTTAACTGGTCTGAACTACCGCATGATGCAGTCGAGTAGGAAGTGAGGATGTTAACTGGTCTGAACTACCGCATGATGCAGTCCTGTAGGGTGTGAGGATGCTGTTTACTGATCTGATCTACCGCATAATGCTGTCCAATAGGGTGTGAGGAAGTTGTATACTGATCTGAAATACCGCATGATGCGGTCCAATAGGGTGTTAGGATGTTGTTTAGTGATCTGAACTACCGCATGATGTGGTCCAGTAGGGTGTGAGGATGTTTTTACTGATCTCAAATACCGCATGATGCGGTCCGGTAGGGTGTGAGGATGTTGTATAATGATCTGAACTATCGCATGATGCGGTCCAGTAGGGTGTGAGGATTTTGTTGACTGATCTGAACTACCGCATGATGCGGTTCAATAGGGTGTGAGGATGTTGTTTAGTGATCTGAACTACCGCTTGATGCGGTCCAGTAGTTTGTGAGAATGTTAACTGGTCTGAACTACCACATGATGCAATCCAGTAGGGTGTGAAGATGTTGTTTACTGTTCTGAACTACCGCATGATGCGGTCCAATAAGTTGTGAGAATGTTAACTGGTCTGAAATACCGCATGATGCAGTCCTGTATGGAGTGAGGATGTTGTTTACCTATTTGTACTACCGCATGATGCGGTCCAATAGGTTGTTAGGATGTTGTTTACTGATGAACTACCGCATGATGCAGTTCAGTAGGGTGTGAGGATGTTAAGTGGTCTGAACTACCGCATGATGCAGTCGAGTAGGGAGTGAGGATGTTGTTTACTGATCTGAACTACCGCATGTTGCGGTCCAATACGGTGTTAGGTTGTTGTTTATTGATCTGAACTACGCACGATTCAGTCCAGTAGGTTGTGAGAATGTTAACTGGTGTGGACTACCGCATTATGCAGTCCAGTAGGGAGTGAGGATGTTGGTTACTGATCTGAACTACCGCATGTTGCGGTCCAATAGGGTGTTAAGATGTTGTTTACTGATCTGATCTACCACATGATGCGGTCCAGTAGGGTAGGGTGTGAGGACTTTTTTACTGATCTGAACTACCGCATGATGCGGTCCGTTAGTGTGTGATGATGTTGTTTAATTATCTGAACTACCGCATGATGCGGTCCAGTAGGGTGTGAGGATGATGTTCGCTGATCTGAACTACCGCATGATGCGGTCTGAACTGCCGCATGATGCGGTCCATTAGGTAGTGAGGATGTTGTTTACTGATCTGAACTACCGCATAATGCGGTTCAATAGGGAGCGAGGATGTTGTTTACTGATCTGAACTACCGCTTGATGCGGTCCAATAGGGTGTGAGGATGTTGCTCACTGATCTGTACTACCGCATGTTGCGGTCCAATAGGGTGTGAGGATTTTGTTTACTGATCTGTACTACCGCATTTTGCGATCCAGTATGGAGTGAGGATGCTGTTTACTGATCTGAACTACCGCATGATATGGTCCTGTAACAGGCTGTTTAATATGCGCTAATGAACATTTTGTTTATGTTAAAATTGAGATTATTTTAACAAACTGAGCTGTGTTCAGTTTCTCAGTATGCGTCATACCTTATGCAGATGGCGAATGATTTAGATAGACGTTGAAAGTTTACGTGTAACATATTGACTTGTGGTATAAAAGACAAAAAATCTCGTTATTTAAATCAGTACTAACAATACGACACAATAGCGTACAGTGTCATTACTACCAACAAAACCTATAGTGTGCATTGTCAGTACTACCAACACAACATAGAATGTGCAGTGTCAGTACTGCCAACACAACTCATAGCGTGCATTTTCAGTACTACAAACACAAAATATAGCGTCAGATGCCAAGCTGATTAGTGAATATTGAACTGGAAATTTCGTAAGGACTTGGAGTCGGGCCTTGTTTGAGGTTTAATAGCGGTGTTGGACTGGGGAGTAGGCCACGAGAAACTTCGATCAAGATAGACCGTCTATGGGTTCAGATTTTGACTCGATACATCCTGGATTAAAATATTGCACTCTATCCGCTCGACTGTGCGTTTTGAAGGATGGTTTAATATTAATATATGCATTGTATCATGTGCTATAATCGTAAATAAATGATTTTACTGGAACTGGAAGTGATAATTATAAGTGCGAGTCAGATACAATAACCGGGTATATGGCTTCATGCTGATTGTCTGTAGCTTTTAATGAGGCGCTCACCTTTATTAGCCGTGGCTGTAGGACGAGTATGCTTTGCTTAGTACTTTCAAACTAGTTGTGAGTCCAATTTAAATTTAAATATATCAAACATCAGCAGTTTTAATTCAAGATCTGTAGCAACATTCGGAGATGTGTGAATTTATGTTTATAATTATAAAGTTTATCTAAGCAATTAAAACTTTGGTGACAACAACAAGCGCACAGTTCCACAATCTGTGTATTTTCCTATTACTTGGCTTGATTACATAAAAATTCCTTTAAGATGCACGACAATAAATAAGAGCGGAATGAACGATGTAAAAGTTATCTAAGCACTATTTACAAGTAAAATTCGCTTCCCAACTAGCAGGAAACGTATTAAATCGTGCAGTTTATTGTGAATTGAAAGTTATACAGGATGTCCCACTCGCTACCGAACACGGCATTTCTTTAATAATTCTAACACCAATGAAGGTATTGCAACGAAATTTGAACAGAACTACGTTCGTTGTGTGAGAAATTAAGAGGAATGTGTCTGTAGTCCGCTTCAAATTTCGTTGCAATATCCTCATTAGTGGTAAAATTATTAAAGAAATACCGGTTTCGGTAGCGAGTGGGACACCCTTTATTTGAAGCAGATTGGTAGTGCAAGTATACCACAAGAAACTAATTGAATAACCGTGTACCTTGAATAATAATAATAATAACTAGAGAGAACAGCCATTTTGAGCACTTCACACTTACTTCGGAAAGTGCTAATGTAAAAGTACAAAACATAGTTCATATTCAAAATTAACATTACTTTTGTCACAAATTATAAATACAGAAGAGTTACAACAATATGTACCTGAGACACACGGTTTGTTTCAGGAATATATTTGTAAATACCATGCATAAAAGTGAAAAGAAATAATAATAATAATAATAATAATAATAATAAATAACTAGAGAGAACAGCCATACTGGGCACTGTACACTTTCTTCGGAAAGTGCTAATGTAAAAGTATGAAACATTCAACATGCGAAATTGCATTACATGTACAATAAATTGTAGCCACAGAATAGCCGAAGCACTATATGCCTGAGAACCATATTTTGTTTGAGGTATACAATTGTGAATACCTGCATGAAGGTGATAAGAAATAATAATAATAATAATAACACGGCGTTTTTTTAGGTTATTCCTATAAGCAGATAGAGTAGAATTTGAAGATCGAAAATACGAAGGTCCAGTGTATGGATTTATATAACTTAGAAAATAATCGTCTTGATTTCAGGCTTGCGCCGCGATGTCAGTGGGGTGTGAGCTCTTTTGGGACTGTACGCAGCGTAAAAGCCCCAAAGTGCGCATATCTCAAAAACGGCCTTACTAAAAGTAGTTCCCATGTTGACTGTTCTCTTCTTGCGGTAGGTGTCGAGATACTGTGGAAGGACAGAGCTAATCTTCATTAACTGGGCGAAAAGCAGATTTGACATTCTGTGTTAGGAGTGTTTAGCTGTAGTTTCTGCCATAGGACTGCAGAGCAACATGGGTAAGGCGAAAAGAGCGAAGAATTGTACTTACATATGCAAAGAATGAATACCATTTTGAACGTCACTGTATACACTTGTAGTGGTAAAGTTGTTCCCGTGCGCGCCATTAAGACGTTTGGGGGAGTGGAGGTATAGCTCTATGTATTCTCAATTACGGCGTAAAATAGATGTAGTGGTCAGCCTCATACCCCGGCTGCTTGCTCCCTCCCCCACGTGGTAAGAGACCCCTTTACCCTTTTAATAGGTGGCTTGGTGAGTTTCCGTTTCAGCCTGGACGCTTTGGAGGACAAAAATGTCCTCTTGCTTGCTGGGAATCGAACGAAGATACTTCGATTGTCTAGCCCGTAGCCTGATCATTGTAAGGACTGCCCTGCACTACACTAGTCTTATATTGAGTCTGACAGACTAAAATTTAGACCATAGTGTTTACCGATATGAGACAGTCCATGCGGGAAGAAGCTGTTGCTTTCGTAGTTGGTTTTCCTAACCCCTGGCCTTAGTCATGGAGCGAGGAAGATAAACCCATCACAAGGAAGGGGAAATTTTCTAACGTAATTACATTTCTTGAGGAAGCGTTTGTTTATGTCTCGTCGCAGAATAGGGTTCTGTAGTTGATTAATCTGCCTCTCCTACATTTATCTTGGATCTTTCAGGAGATGTTATCCTCAAGATGGGAAGAAAGTAATTCGGAGTGTGGGTCATACTACAGGGGAGAGCAATAAAGAATTAGCCAGACTTATTCGATGCATTAGAAAGCCTGAGTAACAATTATGCATGTTTACTGTTTCAGGTCTTCTAGCGTTTCAGATGAATAATTAGTTCTGAGACACGGATCGTTCAGACATTTTATGCTGCTTCTTGGACACGGCAGGGAAAACGTAGGTTCAGGGTTATGAGAACACAAGCCGATGAATATTCTTGGATCTACGAGATAGAAACAGAAGGACACACAAAACTTGAAAATGAGGAAGTCTAGAGTTTGTACCCTAGAGGAGGCAGCAGTAATTAAGAAATGAATGGAGCTCGTGGCTCCGTAAATTAAATTGAAGAAATGAGAAAACTTCAGAAGACTCGTTTTCAAAAGGGAGGTTTACGTGAGGACTCGAATGTTTTTTAAGGAAATATCTTCTGACTGTTTCAATTAGATTCATTTGGCTCGAGATAGATCTGTTGGCCGGATATTGTTTCTACGGTTATAAACAGTTGGGTTAAAGGAAATTTTCAGTGCATGTCAATTTCTCAACAAATATTCTGCTTTTGAATCAAGCAAATTAACAAATTGCCGTGGCGTAAGTATTCTTTACTTTACTTTCTCGTTTTCAACCCTTCATCTGCATGCAAGAGACCAAAGTAATGAGCAGGCGTTTTATATATTTCTTGTACTCTCTTATGATGGGTTAATAAGTCCCAAGACAAGCAGGAATTAACGGTTTTTATAATATTATTGTCATCATAACACAATTATGTGCATTCCTTGGTTTAAAGCTCTATAACTAATAGCCATCCAGGTGTGATATTAAAAAATACGATGTTGGTCTCATAATGTCACAAGTTTGGGATAAAGAGCCGCTATGTTTTCTGAGGTTAGGGGGACTTGCGTATTTTGTTATTATTGGACAATGCAAAGGCTGTGTCGTTGTGTACTTATTTGTATCTAAAAGCAGGATGCACGTGGGCGGAAGCAGCTGATATGGAGCTGTAGGTGACGTAGTTCTAATAAGCAGATTAACATACATACGGTCTGTGGCATCACAATATCCCCCTGTCTGTGCTGTTGTGCAGGGTGAAGCAAGTAAGGATTATGAAGAGTGAAAGAGAGTGGGAGGTGAAGATATAAATGGAGATAGAAAAGAAAGTAATTGAAGGATAAGCTGATAAGCTATGAGGCAAATAAGGAGATACATAAATAGTGAAATGCCGTTGAAGGTAAAAAGTTAAGGAGTGTGAGATAAACGGATAAAATTATAATTATTGCAAGAAAGTGACACAGAATAGAAAGGTTAATGTACGTGTAACATAAACTGTAACCCTTCGTTGACGTTGGGGTTTAAATTCAAACTGCTGCCCACGACAAAGGGCTTTTAAATTTAACATATCCTTAAACGTACTGACGACCCCACGACGCAATGAAAACGTTGGAATTGAAA
>Ga0123352_10011862_pt1 | contig 13750 bp, 10 predicted proteins | sample TergutLab28metaG_FD_89700 | JGI IMG/M metagenome (GOLD analysis project Ga0123352, IMG submission 89700) | Labiotermes labralis P1 segment gut microbial communities from Petit-Saut dam, French Guiana - Lab288 P1 | ecosystem: Host-associated > Arthropoda: Insects > Digestive system > Gut ...
GGAAAGGAGGGGGAAGAGGGGGAGAGGAGGGGGGAGGAAGTGGAAAGGGGGGGGGAAGAATGGGAAAGGGGGGGGAAAAAACGGGAAAGGAGGGGGAAATAACTGGAAAGGAGGGGAAAGAACTGGAAAGGAGGGGAAAGAACTGGAAAGGAGGGGGAAGAATTGGAAAGAAGGGGGAAAGAACTGGAAAGGAGGGGAAAGAACTAGAAAGGATGGGGAAAGAATTGGAAAGGGGAGGAAAAAACTGGAAAGGACGGGAAAGAACTGGAAAGGAGGGGGAAAGAACTGGAAAGAAGAGGAAAGACCTGGAAAGTAGGGGAAATGAATGGAAAGGAGGGGGAAAGAACTGCGGAGAAGGGGCAGGAACTGAGAAGGGGAAAACTGAGAACAGGAAAAGGGCCAATGGGAAAAAGTGGTGCCCGCAGTCTACATGTTCATGAACGTCTATGCCTCAAATGTCTGTATTCTGTTTTGTTATCTTGTAGTACGCTGGTTAATTCACTTGTAGTTTATTTCATTACGCTGTCATTGATGCAGGCACTCCAGCATCGAATGTCAATGTGACAGCGAATTACAAATTAGACAGAAAATACACGGGATTGGTCGTGGAGTAATTAAACGTACAGTCGCGTTACTAGGTTGCACAAACTGCAAGCAACCAGGAAAACGTCTGGCAATATAGTCGGGTTTCTGGCCCAAGAACTGAACCACTGACCTCCCTTAGAAACACTGCCGCTTGGGTCAGTTTGCTCAGTCACTGTGTTCATAGGTATTTCATAAATTAGAATGAAATGTATTGCTCGCTTAATGCTCACATGGCAGTGACACGGAGTGCAATCTTTGTTTTTCCAGAGAAGTCACCCCTGCTCCGGGAAAGACGCCTTGTAGAGTACTGGATGTTCCGTGACTACATAACAAAGACAGAGAACGGCGTTCCAGAGAATGAGCGATGCACCTACGTAGTGACGCCAAAATCCTTCCTGGCACATGGCATTGCTTTCGCATACCCGAAAGACAGCAAACTTGCGAAGTTGTTCGATCCGTTGTAAGTTCTTTTCTCTTCTCAACAGAATTACGTGTAGTTAGTTACCGTACAAAACCAATAGGAAACTGCAGTCTACTGCTACCGAGCTGACAGCGGTCATGGCAGCACTGACTGTACTGCTAAACACTACAGTTTGCAGTTTCGAATCCAACAGGAAGCATAGATTTTTGTTTCTTGTGTGTGTGTGTGGGGGGGGGGGCAGTTATAGGTCTCTGCGTCGGGCTGATCACTCGTCCAGAGGAAGCCTACTGAGTGTTGTGTGTCTGAGTGTGATCGTGAAATGACGATAATAGGCCCTGGTCCACTAGGGACTGTTGCGCCATGGGGAAGAATATGATCTGATTACTCACTTATTTGTGTTTTCTTAAATTACGCTCTCAGTAGCTCGGAGAATACAAGCGTCGACTGGCAGCATCTTTAGAAAATTGCGCATTTGAAAGGAAGTGGTAGGAAACGGTTTTTGCCTGATTTGTAATCCTACACCTGCATTCGCCTAAAGGAGCTGAAATGAAACCCACAGAAGGCCCCGTGTTAGGAAGATCGTTGTTCCGGCAGACTTGAATCAAGAACCAACCGAATACAACCAAGAAACGCCGCTGTAGGGAACTTGGTCGGTGGTTGATGACGTCAGGAACATATATATCGTCAGGGGGTAGGTGAATCAGCCGTCGCTGACTATGATAAATCATCATGACATCATCGACACCACCACAATCGTCACCACCACCACCACCCGAACCCTCACCTCCACTACGACCCAAACCTCACCACCACCACCACCACCTTCTCCTCCACCACCGCCACCACCACCACCGCCACCACCACCATCACCACCACCCAAACCTCACCACCACCACCCTCACCCTCACCCCCACTACCACCCCCACCCCCACAACCACCACCAACAACAAGACGAATTACGCTCTCGGCTTCTTCCAGTGTCAAGCATTGAAGCACATCGGTGACTTCAATTCCACCTGCTTTTGACACTAAGAAGTTGCATCTTTTCCACACCCTCCAGCATTTCGTAAGAATCTCCCACTATACATACACAGCTGTTATTTCACTACCCCCAAGTAACCGACCCGTTGTCACAGCTGCTACGAAATGCGTTGCTTGTATCGTCAGAAACGAATTTGTATACACCGCTTGCACATGCAGCTGAACCTCGCCTTTACACAGGAAACTTGAAGGTTTCAGTTGAAGGTGCAATGTCTACATAGTTCAGAAAACACAAGCAGGGGTATCAAACGGTTACCGTATCCTCCCACATTACATGTTGTGTACAAATTATGCCTACGACCAGGCAGGAAACAGACTATCCGTAACTGAAACTCTTCATGATTTTGTCCAGTTGCTCGTCAAGTGGTGGGACAGTACACTAAGTTAGGTCACCGTCCCTTCCTTCCATATCCCTTCCAATTCATTATCATCAATTTTTCGAGGCCAAAGAGACCTGCCATGAAAAAAATACCCACCCCTGCGGAGAAGAGAAGTTGTACAGTCCATCTGCTCGGCACCCAAACCGCTGTTTATGGAACAACATAACACAGCGGACTGACCCCCAAAACCCAACCAATCGACAACCCAAGTTTCTCTTCGAAACAAAATTATGGAACCCATGATTACCTTTAATATGCAAGATAAAGGTGCTGAACGTACAGGTGATGTCCATACAAGTAGAGTGACAGGTGTTATATGAGTGCTTAACAAAAAGGATCAATATATCAAGAAAAATCCAAACTCTCCTCAAACAGTTTTTTAAGAAACAGGCCCATATTTCAAAAATTTCCTGGACACCCTATAGCGACAATAGAGCAAGCTATGCTGCTTACATACAGATACTGGTGTGTGGAAACGAGCTGTCAAATGTCCATCACAATTCAACAGCACTACATGTGGCAAAGTGGGCAGTGGCTTTATGTGGTAAATAAAGTGCTTACGGAGAATATTTTGTGCTAATAGGAGACTACTACTACTACTACTACTACTACTAATAATAATACTCGCAATAACAAAAAGTGACCTGTGTGTCACCCAAACTGTTCTTCACACTGCTTTTCCTGCCGTCCACATGCTGCCCGCCCGACTTACAATGCAGTCTGAAAGCCTGCAGCTCCAACTGTCGCCCGAAACGACGCATTTCGCAGCCATTATTGCCCTCTCAACACCGTAAAATCCAATTTACCATTGAACCCCTTAAGAACGAAAAGTGTGTGTTATATAACTCAGTCCGTACCGCGCAGTAAACAAACTCCGCTTTGGTTATAAAAACCAATCTGTTAATGGTGTGTAAGGCAAGAGTTACTGTTTGTTCTGAGAGCCACACAAAACACATAAATGTAATGTAATGTAATGTAATGAGAATTTTTTAATGTTCATCTTGTTAGTACGTATAGTAACCGGGCAGGCTTTAAAAGGTTAATGTCGGAAAACGCTAGTAACATCCTAACCAGTGAATCTGTGAACCAATGTCAAGTGACGTCACAGACTTGTTTGCTGGGTTGATAGTGCATTAATACACAACATGGCCGCGTCGCAGATCGCTAGGTTTATGTTAGCTTCTCGTCCTGCCAATTCCTCATAAATCCCGGATTTGAAAGTAAAGTGCAAATAAGAACGTAGACGAAGGCAACCAACCACGTACTCTTCCTCGGTGTGAAGTTCCTTCATTTGTAACAAGGGATAAAGTGTTCTTGTAATGTGACGGTTTACCGAACAGTACACTCATGCACACGACATATGTAGCAATACACGAGTGTTTTGCTCTATCCTCACATTCTCCCTCAACTTCTCTTTATTTTCCTATTCATCGCATCCTCCAGCTCTACTACATATTCCTAATTCTGTGTTTGTATTGCTCCTCCTCCTCCTCCTCCTCTCATTCACCAATCATTTCTATTCTGACCAGCCCCAAAACTCCATTTATTCCTCCTAATTCTTCAATTTCCCTACCCTTTTTTCCGTCCCTCGGTTTCTCTGTCTTCTATATTATCTTCTGCGTCCTGACCCACACAGATGTGTTCAGTATTCTAATTGGTTTAAGTATGGGTAAATGAGCTGACGCTTGTGAGTGCGGTAATGAACCTTCGGGTTCCGTGAAATGCGGGGAATTTCTTGACTAGCTGCAAACCAGTTAGCTGCTCAAGAAGGACTCTGCACCATGGAGTAAGTACGTAATGGGTAAATGATGTTTCAACGAGCTACAGAATGGCTTTGAAGGGGGAACAAGGAATACGCATACAAATATCTTGAGAAACTGTAGAGAATCGCCACAGTGCACGTGGGCCAAGATACAGCGAATTTTTATTATAAATTAACCTATACACAGAAGCTGCAAGAGCGTAGTGAGTATATTAATTAGTCGGTATATTGACTATATTACGGGCTGGACGACCGAGGAATCGTGGCTCGATTCCCGGCAGGGGGTAACAGATTTTATGTTCTCCAAAAATAGTCCAGACCGGCACTGGGGCCCACCCGAGTTACTCCTCGTCAGGCATCGGTGGCAATCTCCCCAGAGGTAAAGCGGCTGGTGCGTAAGGTTGATCATTGACTTCTGTGTCATGTAGAGGTTAAGAATGACTGGAGCTTTACCTCCCCTCCCCATACGCCTTCAGGGACAACTTCGCCTCTACTTCTCATCGATATAGAATAGTTTCCTTAACTAGAAACATCAATGGCATCTACCAAGGACACGATAATATTAAAAAGTATGCACAGGCAAACGGTTCGTGTCGTCTAAACTGCACTGAAATTAGTGAGCATTAGAAACGCCCGAGCTTCGACATGAAGCTGACAGCAGTCGCCGGCGTGCACAGCCATTTTACGACTGTAAATGTTCATAAATTGACTGCCTTCCTTGTTTCATATCACCCACATAAAAATGCGCAGTTTGTACACAGTGGCTGTCAGAGATGTTGTGTGCAGTGCGCCGTACAAACATCCTTCTAAGTCGCTAAGGAACAAAAATAGCTGTCTCAATTTCCGTTACCCTTCAACATGTTTCTCAAGACCCAGTATTAAACTTGCGCGGTAAAATTACCAGTGATCTAACTTAATGTTCATGCAACCTTGGGACTGCTCACCGCATCACCTGCAGCTCGTATCCACCGAAACACGACCGTACGTTCAACCGTTGTAGTCCAATATAACTCCATAAATACGCCCCACAATATGAACATTTTTTCACTGTCGCAGGCACAGAGCAGCCGTAGACACATATTCTAAAGGTACGCGATTTGAACCTCTGCCGGTACACCGCGATTATCATGACTATGTTTTCTCCATGATTTTCCACCCTCTCTCCACGTATGCCTGGATAATACCTCGATTATGCCACAGCGGTTTCCTCTCATATCGTTTCCAACCCATCATTCACCCAAACACTCTGCTGTCAACACTACATGCGGTCCAAAGGTAGGCGTGTCTGGTGCGGTGCGGGAAACTTCTGATGGAATACTGGACTGCTGTTGGCAGGAAGAAAGACCGTTCTACTGCAACACGCAGACTAAAAACATCAATGTTGTTTATTGTCCGTATTACACAACAATGTGATGTAAAGTTAAGCTGTAAACAATTAAAGTAGCTACATGTTTCAACCCCTTGGGGTCATCCTCAGGCTTATAAAATTTGAAACATACAAGGTGCTTCTGAAGTGGTTACCTACGGGATCCCGTGGTATTACAGTAAGTTAGTTCTAAAATATATGTTAAAAATGGTTAAAATACAGGCGAAGAAAATATACACTTGGTGAACACGTGGATCTATGTTGTATACATGTGACTGGTGTTAGTGTACATTATGGAAGTTCCGTGATGTTATGGTCGTGGATTGGGGACCTCACGATCATCGTGGCATTTCTATAAGACACACTAACACCATTCACATGTACACAACATAGTTCCACGTGGTCAATAAGAGTATATTTTCTTCGCCTGTATTTTAACAATTTTTAACATATATTTTAGAACTAACTTACTGTAATACCACGGGATCCCGTAGGTAACCACTTCAGAAGCACCTTGTATGTTTCAAATTTTATAAGCCTCAGGATGACCCCAAGGGGTTGAAACATGTAGCTACATTAATTGTTTACAGCTTAACTTTACATCACATCGTTGTGTAAGACAGACAATAAACAACATTGTTACTTAGCACAACGGGATGGATAATCCACAATTTAAAAACATCAAGCTTTTCAATTAGCGTGCACCGAGCGAGTGCATTGTGAGAATGTTTTCAGGATCGGCAGTAGCAACTCGTCACTCGCCACCAAATCTTGCACATGCGTACTGTCGAATTCTTAGCAGGAATCATATCCTGGTCTGTAGACAGTAGTCTGACGTATACACAGCCATTGAGTACACCACACAAGATTCTACGCCTGCCTGTTTAACACAACATAGCCAATGTATTCTACGTACAAACGTGACACAGAGGCGCTTTCAAGTAACCACTGTTGCAGTGGAAAGGCAATAAGTATTACATATTCTGGGTGTGTCTGTAGCCTTAGTGACCCAGCATGCAATGCGCATGCGCCGAATGGTACACGCTCACCGCCTACGTGCGTTTGTGCTCCTGTATAACTCAGTATAGCCGGCGAGACTTCTTTGGGTTACGGGGGAAGGGGAGTTCATAGAATCGGAAAAAGTTTTTTTTCTTGGTTACATCGGAATTTTTATTTTATTACCACCGTCTTTTCTTTTTATGGAGTTCACTTAACTGTTGCAGGAATCAGATGGCATGTCTATGAATCGCTGATCACTAGTGCACCTGAGTAGACACCCATCCTCCTGTCAATGACGAACTGTACGTCCACTCTTGTCAGGACAACTCACTATGGTATACACCTGACTTACGAACTCGGACTCTTACTTCCTATATCGGAACGTCCCTTCACGGTTAAAGGATTTACTTGAACAAAGAGCGTCGAACACTTGTTGGTCAGTATAGAAACTTCTTTTGTTGCCTGGGGTTCAAGGTTTGCTGGTGTCAGGCTACTGACCTACCACCCTGTGTACATTATGAGTACTTCATGTTGCCCATGCATTTTAGTAATGAGCCAACTGGACTGTTATGTCCTTTGTTGGTTGCTCGCAAGGTATTCGAAACTTACAAGTTTTGGACCAATGACCTTCCTCTCCTCAGTGAAGGTTTCTTGAATGGACCTCTGTTGTCAGTGTTATGACGGATGGTAAGGACGCGAGATGTGACCACTACACTTTGTGGTCACTGCAATGTGTATTGACAGCTGCAAACCGACCGTCAGTGGAGGCTAGCAATCGTTTTGCCTCGTAAACAACTGTGCACAGTAGGTTCGGCTACAGAACAATGTTGACATCTGTGGCCTGCAGTGCTCTGCCATATTTTTCCACATTATCTCCTAAAGGAACCGATTTTCGGAAGAAAAAAAAAAGGTTACCGGACATAAAATGTGTATCACTCGTAACTGTCTGAAACATTTCTCATTCTACAATGAACTGGGCGACATACTGTCACAAAGGTGCATCAGTCTGTCTGTCTATCTCCTTGTACAAAACAGTTGTTCTGGTCAGATTTTTAATGAAACTTGAATTATTTCAACAGATTTTTAAAAAATTCTCAAATATAAAATTCCATGAAAATCCGTCCAGTGGAACAGAATGTCCATTGTTCGTCCCGCGCGCGACAGACAAATCAGTGTGAAATTACAAAATGTAGAGGGAAAAACTGAAATATTCGAAGTACAGTCTGTCAACAATGCTACTGGGTCGACCAGAAATCGCAAGTGGGCGGCCCTGTGAGCCATCCCGGACCCACGCGGTGAGAAGTCGGCGTCTAACCCAACCGCCTGAACCGCAGAACGTGCTGATTTACTTTCATGTCAGTTCTTCCTGCGCGTGGCCTAACGTTTACCGTCAAGGACACTTTGACGAAGGAGTCACGGTTACCAGTAACGGCTACAAGGAGGCCGGTCGTCAATGTCGATAAGAGCAGAACTTTTCTCCGTTTTCCTGTAGAATGTCCTAATGTCTATCATCCATCTTCAGGGCAAACCAAATTCAAACCTGAAGATGGAGCAAGCTAGTTTACTGAAATATCTGTTACCTATATACCAAGCTACACGACGTCATTTCTCATAAGTCAGAATCGTATGTTGACAGGTTCCTGTCCCTGGTGGAGACAGGCGTTGTGAAACACTTGTTGAAGCAAGGATCGCCACCGACAGAGATTTGCCCGCTGGACCTGCGCAGCACGGAGCGGCAGCTACGAAATATAGACCTCTTCGCAACATACATGGTCGTCGTCATTGGTTTCTTCTCTGCCATCTTTGCCTTTGTCGGCGAGGTAAGCACACTGAGCCCTGTTCGCCGCATTTGAGCACCAGAAATTTAGTCATCGTGTGGATGGGTGACTGCAACCCGATTTTCTGCCGACGGGTCGGTAAGGTTCTCTTTAGCATTACATCCAGAAGAGTTTGCGGACTCGCAAAGCTTCCTAGATATAAATCTTGTGGTAGAAAGGTTATTTAGCCGATGGTGCAGTGGCCGGAGACTGAAAGCTCACAACTAATATCCATAGGATACAGAAGTTAAAATACAAACGAAAACTGCATACTGAAGAGCTGAATACCCTCATCTGTGTCAGTGCAGCTGGGGGGGAGGGGGATGAAACTAAGGGAAAACAAATGGATGGGGTATGTTAGGTGGATGGGGTACGTTAGTTGGATGGGGTATGTTAGGTGGATGGGGTATGTTAGATCTCGGAAACGTACAAAGACTCCTAATCGAAAAACTGAAACACACTATTTGGTAGACCGAAGCGTCGATGAGATAACGGACTGCGGGTTCCGTAATAGGCAGAAAATTTCCTTGCGAGTTTTATGCACCTCCCAAAAAAGGAGTCGTTCTTCGAGTTTAGCCTAAATAATAATGTTTCTGTTTCAACGCACCAGTATTTAGTACATTTTGCCGCACGTCAGTTACCGTATTTGGAAATATCCTTCAATAATTCGCCTGAAAAAAATCATAACCCTCAAGGTTATCATTGTTAGGTTTTAGGAAGTCAACATAGTGAAATGTGTGCTTCTGAGCCTCCCTGGAGATCACATGCCCGATGTCAAACCTCGAAATTATATCTGAGTTGTCTATGTAGATGAATCTAATTGAACTCTGATGTTGAACGAAACGACTGGTATCGCACCATCCACTGACCTTCTAATTCTAAAATGTGTGTTTTCCCTACAGGTACTATACACAACACTGAAGAGGTGTTCCTTAGGGAGCAAGATTGAGATCCCGGTAGACACAGACTGGACAGGACATCTTCGTGGCAAGAAATCCAATATGGTTCCACCTCCTTACTCTGTGCTCATGGCAGAACAATATGGCCTGGGGAAACATCAGAACATCAACGGCAGGGACTATGTGGTGGTCACATCAAAATCCGGCAATCCACAGCTCATTCCTGTTCGAGCGCCCTCGGCTTTCCTCTTTCAGTATTCTGCCTAAATTGCTGAAAGTTCGAGTTTTAAACGTTCAAACCTGTTTGTGTATTAATTCAGTATTGACTGAGTTACTTTAACTAATTTTAGATACCAAATCTTCATAAACCATGTCCACGAAGGAAATCCACACCTCGTATAGCAACACCTGCTTTGCTTCGTCGGTTGACATTTATGGAGCTGAAGTGGCTGTCAAAGCCTGTCATGGGGTTTGTTGGGTGGCGTAGGGAATTTGTAGTGGAACAAAATGGAAATGAAAATAAACACTCGCCCCATATATCATTTGAGGAATGCGCAAACACACGAAAGTACTTCGTCTTACTGGTATGTCAGCGTGGACAGGGCACATAAATGGGATTTAGTTTGGAGGAAGTGCCTTCTTGCCTTCAGGTCAACAACGAAGTTAATTCAGTTCAATCTAAAATGATAATATTTCATTGGTATTTCAAAACTGTCTGCAACTTGCCAACACACACCACAGGCGGTCTCCGACACAAGGCACCAAATAGCCTAAATGCCACATTTAATAATAATAATAATAATAATAATAATAATATTTATTTATTTACTGCAATTGGGTTGTTACCCAGTGGCAGTGGTTATTTTACATGTAAACAAAACATGAAATTGGTTACTGCTAGATTTAAGTCGGGAGGGCTACATGAGAAGCATGTAGTAGCATTTCCTCCACTGACGTAGCCAATTCACTCTTGAAACGGACGTAACAATTCCCCGCACTTATGCCGTTAAGTCTTTGAGTTTAGTGCACAAAAAAGGGAGAAATTCGCATTTTGCTCCTGTGTCGCCTTCGCATCCTTTCCCAGTATCCTCTCCGAATTTTCTCTGTTCCAGTCTCTCGTCTCACGCGGTGCCCACAACAAGCGCTGTACAAATTCCCCCATATACGTCACTCCGATATATGTCGCGCGTTCTCGTGCGTAATACTAACGTCTGTCGACGCCCCCCTTTACTGTAGCAAACGCGTTTCGGCTACTTTCAGCCATATTATATTCAGATAATTTAAAATTCACAATATTTAACAAACAAACAAACTTAACAGTGTACTGTAAACACTATTTCATCGATGGATTCTTTCATTCGTCAATCTGTCTTACGACAGGTCCACAGCCCCTTGTATCAAATGTATTGTTATAAATATATCCACAATATATGCTGAAATATTCTCCGCCTCCAACGCCAGTACCGTCTCAGAGAATCACATCGTGTTTTACAAGAAACTGCTCAGTCAGTTAGTTACAAAGAGAAAGTCACGGAAGGTGGCTCAGTGGAGCCGGCACACTTCTGTGATACTCCAATTACTCGTAATTAACTAATCCAAATTGCGTGTGCACGAATTCGTCGCAATATTATATTAATATCCGATAACAGTAAGCGTTTGACGTTGGGAATTAAAACAGGAGACCACCTGAACACTGCACTGGGGGTGTTATTTAGAACACTGCACTGAGGGGTGTTACTCAGAACACTGCACTGAGGGGTGTTGCTTAGAACACTGCACTGAGGGGTGTTACTTAGAACACTGCACTGAGGGGTGTTACTTAGAACACTGCACTGAGGGGTGTTACTTAGAACATTTCTTCCCCTTTCGGACAAAAACACACAGGAATATGAATCCCAAATTTGAGCAATACTGTAGCTCCGGAAGCGTAGTAAATAGGCCACGGTCTAGAGGCCCGAGGAATCGCGCTTCAGTTCCCGACTGTAGCACAAGATTTACCTAGCCTTCTGTTCAATGCGCATCGGCGGTCTGTCCACGGAAACCGGGGGAGGGAGGACGGTAAAGCGGCCGAGGCGTGAAGCTAAACACTCGCCCCCCCCCAGTTAGTGCCAATGCTGACGATGAACCCAGCCGTAACTTCGCTCTGCCCCCCACAACTTCATTCTGTGTACCGGTCAATGTTACACAGTAACTAAAACTGGTAAAATATTCCCAGTCCAGGTCATTTAGGCGTACATGGGGAGCAGTGGGGCAGCTCCACTCATTCTTCACAGCGGCACTAGCCACACTCACCGGCCGCTCTACTCAAGGAAATAACCGATTGAATATGAGGCTGTTGGGCCCCACAGCCGGTCTGGACGTTATTTGGAGAAGAGAAAAAAATACCTTACCTGTACCGAGATTGGAACCCCGGAACCCGTAGCCCGTATAAAAACGCTGTACTGGCTGTGCTGCTGCGGCTCTTTACTTTGTGAGTCTAACACTAAATCGCAGACCGCACAGTTTGCTCCTCTTGCTTGATAATACAGAAATTTCTGGACGTTACAAACTGTCAAACACACCACAGTCTACATTACCAACAAGTAATTGTGTGTTGTTTCAAACAATTTACATGGGCGCAGCTGTGATTCAGCAAAGCACACGATTCAAGGCTGTCAACATAAAACAAACCCGCAAATTCAGAGTATAAGAAAACGGAAGGCTAACTGGATTGGTCACATCTTGCGTAGAAAGATAAAGGGACAGATAGAAGTGACAAGAAGACGAGGAAGAAGCCGTAGGAAGCTACTGGATGACCTTAAGGACAGTAAACGATACTGTGAATTGGAGGAGGAAGCTCTGGATCGCACTGTGTGGAGGAATCGTTTTGGAAGAGGCTTTGGACCTGTCGTTTGACAGATTACTGATGATGATGATGATGAAGAGAGCTCATTGTGGGTTAGTGGGATTGTCTTTTGTCCCGTCTGCTAAGTTCAGTTACTTCATCGGTTCGTACCTTCAATTTCAAAAGGGCTTCGAAATTATAATAAAACAACATAATAATAATATCAACCATCCATCGTTTAGGTCCCAAATGTATTTACACACACTGATAACGGGGTTTGGTACAGTAAAGAAACTGCAATGCCGTGAATCTAAACACCAGCGCATAATTGACACAGAACTGTCCATTGCATTAGCACGGCGTACACAAGACTGACACAAACTGACGGCCACTGCAGTTTATAGCGACATTTCAAACTGCGAGCCCCTTAATTTCACAATTCTTACTGTTCACAGGACCGTAACAACAGAGATATTGTTCTGTTTTGCAGTTCCTCCTGCACTCTGAAATGAAGACATAGCAGTGGTGGATTTAAAAAAAACTAGGTTGTGGATAGGCTTGAAAAATCGGAACTATGAATTATGAAGGGCACAACAAATTATTTGCATAGAATAAGCATAGAAAGGTCAGGAAGTGGTTTCACAGAATTTTGTGGTTTCCTTTAACACAAATGAACACACTTCGTACACAATATTTATTGCCAATTTGTAGCACAATGCTTGTGTTTGTTATTAATTATTGCTGCGACATATTGTGGCCACTGTTGGCCACGTTCGGCGAGCTAGCAGGTTCATCGATGTACACCGCATATGTGGCAGCTTATGCCGGAGAAATAATTAATGACAGAGAAAACACTGTGCAAAAAGTTAGTAAAAAATTGTGTATGTAATATTGTTGCAAGGAAAATGTACAACATGAAACGTAATGGACATACTTCGTTTTAAATTTACTCTCCCGTGTGCTATTAAAGGATAAAACCCAACAATAATACCTACATTATTTGCGTAATTAGAGTACCAGTAATTTTTAGACACATCGTTACGTTTACATTACAACATGCACGCGTGTTTGATTGCAGTGCAGCTTTTGAACGGCCACCTGAATGAGTGCCACTTTGATGAAGTGCACAAAAACAAACGCATTTCGTCATTATCACACTCGCTGTCCTCACTTGGTGTTTAGCACCAAAACACTCTCACCTCGATGTATCAATCAATCTCATTACAGTGTTTCCCATCAAATGGTACTGTACAATTACAAAATGGATTCCGATACGAAATGTTTGCGACACAATATCATGTTGTTTCGTCGTATTCAAGACACAGAGAGACAGACAGACAGACATTTATGTATTATTGTGTGTTTCACATCTGCGTGTTGCACGTTTTATGTTGATAAAACCAAAGCAGTCTTTGCAGTGGCATTTTGAAGAATATGAAAACCATTGGACATTCAATTGAGGGCAAGTTTAGAATTATGAAACGGAGTGTAAAGAGACCTTGTTAAATTTTAAGCTCATGGTTCCGTGCATCTTAATTCAATGTTAATAAAAATCCAACCAGATGCAACAGTATGCAGATATTTATTTACTGTAAAGTCACTCTACATGTTTCGGGTGTCACAGCACCCATCATCAGGAGTACTAAAAACTGTAAC
>Ga0123352_10011864_pt1 | contig 13747 bp, 8 predicted proteins | sample TergutLab28metaG_FD_89700 | JGI IMG/M metagenome (GOLD analysis project Ga0123352, IMG submission 89700) | Labiotermes labralis P1 segment gut microbial communities from Petit-Saut dam, French Guiana - Lab288 P1 | ecosystem: Host-associated > Arthropoda: Insects > Digestive system > Gut ...
GGCATATTATATAAAACTCTTTTAGCAAGAAAGTTGTCGAAACCTGACGATGGCCGCTATAGGCCGAAACATGTAGTTTTTCCGTTGCTAATTAACACCATCATTTAGCCATATATTTATAGTTGTGTTTTTGACTGCATTTACCTCACCTTATAGTTTAAACACACAACGGGGATGGCACACCTCAGAAAGTTAGGGAGTTCCCCCCCCCAAAAAATTAATGTATAAGGCACACCGCAGACCACATTTTCATAGTACCGAAATTGATAGTATGCCGGGAGACCATCCGTGTTCATGGCACTTTCAGTATATTCACTGTGTGGGACATATCACATCTCTTCCCGACGCCGCAAACGTCTTCCTTGTACCAGTTTTAGAATTACTAAAGTATAGATAGTTGAAAATAACTTTCCCGTTTTGTTAAATACTCCATACGTCACGAAGCAGAGCCCTTCTTGAGAAGCCAACCGGTTCTCAGCTAGTCAAGAAATTCCCCGCATTTCATGGAACACGAATGTTCATTACCGCATTCACAGGTGCCCGCCAAATGTCCCTATCCTGAGCCAGCTCGATTCAGTCCATTCCCCCACATTCCATTTCCTGAAGATTATCTTAAAATTATAATCCCATCTACGCCTGGGTCTTCCAAAGAGTCTCTTTCCCTCAAGTTTCCTCACCAAAACTCTGTATACACCTCTCTCCTCCCCCATACGTGCCACACGTCCCGCCCATCTAAATTTTTCTCGATCGTTTGGTTCAGTAACTCTGATAAAAATGTACGGTACTTAGGGCACTAAATTTCTTTATGGAGATTTGTTGCAGAAAGACGGTATTCCACAAACACAACTCGAAGTGTTTGGTGTGCGTGCCTTAACGTTAGCCTGTGCCTACTGCAGTGTGTCGTCCTAACTACGGTTGGGGAGGTTTGACGGATTGAATTAGTCAAGCGGCATCCTCTGTTCAATAGGCATTCAAAAACTTTACTAATGGAAGATATTACTTTTATCACGTAACTGATTTCCCGTTTTGGTTTCCCTGGAAAAAAAAAACTTTAAAACAATCCTCATGTGCCACTTTTTTTACTGAAATGCATAATTTATATTATATCATCCATTTCCTCCTAAATCTAAGAATTTATGATAAGTCGTTCTGATTTCTGTAACCGATGTAAAAGTAGAATCACTTAATATTAGGCACAAAAATCCTATGGTATAAATAATGCTCCCATTGTTGTATGCTCAGTTTGAAAGCCTCAGGAAACACTGTACTGCAGTACGTCCTAACAAAAACCCGATTTCACGTAACTGGGACGTGAAACTTGCACCGAGACTTCTGGACTGAAGCCGTAAGACTAAAAGAAAAAGTTATACGAGGTGATAGAGAATGATATTAAAAAGGATCCTAAAGAAAGAGAATATGATTACGTGCTGTGGTTTTATATGTTCCTTATTTACTTGATTATAGAATATTTCAAGTCTCTTTCACTGAAAAGTTTCCTAGAAAGTAAATAATGAATCGGAAATCATGAGGCCTAATTCAATGCACCATTTCGAAATTTGCTTGGAAGGACGGACAGCAAACCTCACAAACCCTAAATAAGAATATTCGGTGTCCTGACAGAGAAAAGAAAATGGTAACTTCAGAATATAAGACAGATTCTTTACGGGTTAAGCCATTGCACTCGGCTATTACATTCATATGAGGTCCAGGTAAGGTCCAGTGTTTGGATCTTACAAATTCGTTACTGAAACTTCGGGTTCTACAAGCAGGTAATTTCTTTAGCTGAGCAACTAGAAGCTTGTCATAATGCTCCGTTGAGTTACAAGCGTCGATAAGGATAAACCAACATTGTTTCTGTGTAAACCACAAAGGTGTAGACGCAGTGAGAGTATAACTCCACTCAATCCTAACTTCTGTAGTAGTTAGGATTTCGTCAGCTGTACCCCCTTACCATTGAATTGGTGGGCCCCACAGCCTGTCTCGACATTATGGTAAGGAGACAAATCTCTCTTGCTTGCTGGGAATCGAAACCACGATTGCTCAGTCGTCCAACCCCTAGCCTAGTCACTATACCGACCGTGCTCTTCCAGCTCTGCTGTAGACGTTATCGTCTTCGGAATGGCCAATGATTTCCGGACAACGTTTGGGGGGTGAGAGGAAATTAGATGTGGTTTCCCGTCAGAATGAATCACTCGCAGGGATGGGCTGTGCCTTTTATGGAATCTTCAGACAACTTGGATGGGCGTTACGTTAGGTCATTCTGCGGAAAGGACAGACATTAAAGTGAGAAGGATTTCTCAACTGACAAGCCCTTCATCTGGCTGGCCATTACCTGACCCCTCCACCCGAGCACAGCAAGCCATTCACGTGATGACGTGGTGTTTCGCCATGATAACAGGTCACGTCATAATGACAGGGATTGGACGTCTCACTCTTATCCCAGGGATGATACGTTATTTATCAGCACCACATCAACTGCTTGGATACCTCACTCAGCCGTTTGACTAAGCTATGTTTGGATGGATAAGAGGTCTGACTTTGATTCCGCAAGGCAGGAATCTTTGTTATTTTCCCCACAGAGTCCAAAGCAGTTAGAAAGCAACCAACTTTCTTTCACCCATGTACCCAGGGCTCTTTCCCCCCGGGTCTAAACCGGATGTAAGTTTGAATCTGACTACAAAACTGCATGTACTTCCGGTCTTCAGGCTGCAAGCACATTCAACCCTGCAAGACCCTGCGTTTACTTATCCAAAGGACAAATGTAGGCCACCTTTATCTTTCGCTTGACCAACTTCAAAGGTTATTCCGATGGATCAAATGCGAACTTGAGTACTGACGAATGGTAATGGACAGGGGAATGACCGAAAGTGCACGGGACGGCCACCTATAGGTGTGATGATACCAGAGGCTGTGTGATACAATTTTGACCTCCTGATGACGGGCATGTGTGCTCGAAAAATGTACAGGCATGAAATAAACTTAATTTAAAACAAATTTTGTGCATCAAGTTGGTTAATTACTGAGATAAACATTAGGAGTTGTTTTCTGCTGCAGGTCACGTTTCAATTTACTGCCCATAAGGCAACGCGACCGACAAATGACGATCCAAGACCGATCTTCATTTACAGGTGCCGATAAGGGTTGCAACCGCGTTTATCTTTCAATCAATGTCCGTCAAACAAAAGAGACGAGTGTTCGAAGGACTGTGACACTGGGGTCAACATCGCGATAAGAACCACGGACTACAAGCCAAGCAGAATGCGTAATCACTATGTCTGATAACGTTTTATAAATATTCACGGTTTATTTAACGATGCTGTCACTAATTTATACTGTGTAGTGTTCATGATAATGTACCTAATTTGGGAAACATGCCCGGATTTTGAAGGGTCTAAAGAAAACCATAACAAATTTTTCGTTAAAATAGTCAAAACTCTGTTCAACTGCCTTGAATTTGTGAGAAAACAGTAGACTGTTGAGGAACCACGAGTATTATTTGTTTGTGCCCTGCATTCCCCCGCAGTAGCACAGTGGTTAAGGCGCTGTGCTACAAATCGAAAGGTCGCTGGTTCGATTCCAGATGGCGTCATTGGAATTTTTCATTGACATAATCCTTCCGATCACACTATGCCCTGGGATCGACTCGGCCTCTAACAGAAATGAGGGCCAGGAGTATTTCCTGGGGGTAAAAAGCGGCCGGTGCGTAAGGCTGACAACCTTACCACCACCCTGGGCCATTGTCATGTAATATGGGAACCTTGACTTCCTTGAACCCTCTGGGCACCTCGGGCCTGTAATGGGACTGATTTACCTTTACCATGTAGTCCCCAGTCCGGACTACTACATCGTAAGTGCTGCAACACCGCAATTCACTTCAGTGACTGGAGTGAAATGTTAGGATAGAGATTGGGTAGAGGGAAATCTGACAAAGACGGGGCAGAGTGAAGGCGTGGCAACGTCATTTACAAAGAAGAAATACAAAGAAATTGAGAGAGAATAAGCGAAGAACGAAAACATACGTAAGAACAAGTGACCGCAGTGAGGACGATGGTATAACGTACAGTTCATCGAGATACACTCCCGAGATCCGAGGTTCTCACAGAAGAACTGACGAAGATTCAAGTTTTCTGAGATGTCGTGCTGTATTTGTACGTAAATAATAACCGATGTTTCGAAGAACCGTGGTGCCTTCATCTTCATAGATATTTCACTGACCGACCCTGAAGATGGAGGTACTAAGATCCTTCGAAACTTCTACAGCTATTGCCAGTCGACACGACGTATCCTAGCTCACTGTGTGCCTACACTTGAACCAATCTTCTCACGTGTCAAAGCACACATTTGTATAACACCATGGGCCAAAATCCCTTCGGGAAATTTATAACTCCTCGCTTAGCAAATTCAATGTACTTTATGAAACCTGAATATTGAAGATAATCTACTCCACAATCCCTCCTTTTATTTATTTCAGATCCATTTTAATATTATTCTCCCACATAATGCCTAGGCCTTACATCGGTTCTTATCGTCAGGTTTTCTTACAAGTACATCGTAGACATTCCTCTTTTACCCCGCGAAAATGTTGACAGAGTGTTCAGCGTTACATCGTCTTTGATTTGGTCAACCCAATATGGCGTACCGTACATCCAAATGTTGAATACATTCCGTAGGTTGACTACGAAAACCTACTAACGTAATTCGGTTAAAGATGGCCACATGGCGACAGGGACATTTTGCTCAATTGAAGAATACAGTGAAAACTGAGGCGCTAAGGGTCATGCAAAGTGCTTATACAGAGCCAAGGTCTTAGTGCAGGAGCGTCTTTCGGTTAATACATACGAGGGCTGAGCGGAAAGTATCCAGACTTTCTGAATATCTTGAGAACCGGTCGCGTGGCCTTGATGTAACGTGGCAGCCAGTCAGAGAAACCTTACTGTTCATCGTGAAAAGTCACTCTTCCATGGGGCTAGTCAATCGGCAGTGAGACGCCGTTGACTGAGCTTGTGTACTGTGTGACCGTAATGTTTTAACACCGTCTTTTTAGACGTGACGCCGTGTGTGGCCGTACGAGCATACCGACACTTGAGAAGCCCCCACCAGCCAAACTACATGACGTAACATCTCAGAAGACAGTGTAAGTCGCGATCAACTCAAATAGTATATAACTGTTTCCTATCCACCCCCATTCCCCCAACCACACTACGTGAGGGTACGCTATCCAGTAACGCTGAATTATTCTCGCCACTCACATTATTTAACCACACATGTGAGAGCCTAGTGGCTTGGTCCTCTGCCTAAAGAGGGCGCTCTTTTTCGCAGTACAGCTAACAGTACGCTGGACCAGTTTCATCTTAACTTGATTATCTCCGATCTAGACCATCAATACTGCGGGCGCAATGTCATCCCACGACATGGACCACTGTCTGCTTTTAGCATGTTCCGAAGGAGTCAATCAATAGGGTGCCCAGTAACACTGTCCACAGTTCATCAGTTACAACAAAGTTCGTTTCCAAATACAAAAAAAAAAGTTGTTTCGAATCAACTACCTCCAATGCTTGAGGGCCGGGATAGCTCAGTCAGTATAGAGAATCGCTACGTGCTGGACGGTCCGAGGATCAAATCCCGGTGGGAGGTAAGTTTTTCCGCACCCGTCCAGAGCAGCCCTGGGGACCACACTGTCTCCTATACGATGGGTACCAGCTCTTTCCCGGGGGTAAAGCGGTCGGGGCGTGGCGTTGACCACCCACCCTCCATCGAGCGCCTAGGTTAAAGAAAGAGAAGAGCTACGTCTACTCTATCTCTTGGCCTTCGTGACCTGTTCTGGGGTGAACTTCACCTTTCCTTCAACGCTTCCAAACATCAATGGAGTCGCACAATATTGTCCTACTTCCTACACATGTAATTCCATGCATCTCTGTCAGTTCAAATATCGGTTTCGATTTATTTATTTAGAGAACCATTAATTGCCACACAGATTCTGTACACAGCAGATGGGAATGGACAAATACGTAAAACTCCGCATCACTGCTGTTTTTGTAACTCTTGCCTACAGTGTATCATAAACAATGTACAGACATATTTATTGCCTGAGCCCATACCAACTTTCACACGCCCACATCCAAAACCTCATTAGTCAGTGCCATAAAACTAAAAGCTAAAAACAATGTTGGCAAGGTGGCCATATTGCTAATTTGTATTCTACCAAAAATATTACCTTAACAGAAGTGACGAATTATTAAAATTCATTAAGGATTCCAACGTAATTGGCGGCAGTGTTGCCCCCCCCCCTGACATATTCCCGTGTGCCATGTTGTATGATATTATTAAATAACAGGGTTGGCATTCGCGACATCTGCTCTAGCATAATATTCATAACAAGTTTAATATGAACTTGTCAACAGGTTCAAAATTTAAAATGGGGCTTGCATTTTGTGTAGTGTGGTACAGTACATGGTGCAGATGTTTCAGAAGAACCTGATGCTTCTCTCATTGAGGCATGGTTCATTCGTCATGAGAATGGTGAATTCAGCAGATTTCGATAAAATGTCCGTAGAAATATACCAGACTACACGGCGTCACAGCACAAATGACAGTAGTCTTTAAAGAATAAATAACACGGACTGTGAATATGATTGTCAGTCCAGCAATTTTCTTCATTTCTTGTTTGCCAACGTGCCGAGCCACAAGTAAGTGACCAATCACAGAAACAGCAAACAAACACAAACAAACACATTAATAGTATCAAAGTTTTATTTATTCACCAACTGATGAACTAGTGAGTTGTCTTAAAAATCAGTATTAAAATTTACATTATAATAATTCCGACAGGTTTCGGTGCTACAGTTACACCATCATCAGGGAGCGCATTAATTTGTGCTTCGGAAAGTTACAGCTGTAACTTCAGTAAGCACAAATTAATGCGTTCCCTGATGATGGTGTAACTGTAACACCGAAACATGTCGGAGCTGTTTTAATGTAAATTTTAATACTGATTTTTAAGACAACTCACTAGTGCATCAGTTGGTGAATAAATAAAACTTTGATAATATTAAAATGCACGGCACGAATGTGAACATTAATAATAATAATAATAATAATAATAATAATAACAAACATAATGTACGGAAACAGCACATGCAGACTATGTCAAGTATTTGATGAGACTATATACTACATCACACTAGCATGCCCAATACTGGCAAAAGAACAATACGTAAAGAAACATGACGGAATGTGCGCTCAACTACACTTTTACATATGCAAGGCAATAGGGGTACAATTAGACAATGAACGCCGGTATGACCATGTACCGAAGAAATAAATTGTGACCGTAAAATAACCATATTTTGGAATCAACAAGTGCAAACCAACAGAACTGTCCCTAACAACGAAACCTTACACACATCTCTCCTCACCCCATACGTGTCACGTGACCCACACCTCCTTCTAAAGCCTAGTTTAAGAATGGGTGAAGCCTTAGCCAGCCCCATTCCCACAGTACACAGTTACAGTTACAGTTACAGTAGTTACGGTTGGGCCGCTAGGAGTCATTAACAATGTGTGGTGCCGCCAAGAGTGACATTAGTAACGTGTGGTGCCGACAGGAGTGACATTAGTAGCGGGTGGTGCCGCCAGGCGTGGCATTAGTAGCGGGTGGTGCCGCCAGGAGCGACATTAGTAGCGTGTGGTGCCGCCAGGAGTGACATTAGTAACGTGTGGTGCCGCCAGGAGTGACATTAGTAATGCGTTGTGCCGCCAGGAGTGACATTAGTAATGCGTTGTGCCGCCAGGAGTGACATTAGTAATGCGTGGTGCCGCCAGGAGTGACATTAGTAACGTGTTATGCCGCCAGAAGTGATATTAGTAATGTGTGGTGCCGCCAGAAGTGACATTAGTAACGTGTAATGCCGCCAGGAGTGACACTAGTAATGTGTGGTGCCGCCAAGAGTGACATTAGTAACGTGTGGTGCCGCCAGGAGTAGCACTAATTGTGGTAACGAAAGGCGTAACATTAGTTAATCGTGGTGCAAACAGGAGTGACATGATCCAGTACACTGACGACAGTTTATAATCACAAACACGTCAGCTGCAATTAAATTCGGTGACACCCCAAAGCCAGTGACGTCAAATTTCTCTTCAGCTTTTGAATCAATTACATTTCTCCCTGTGTGTCAGCGGAAAACACAGCCACATTATTTTTACTGCAGTCTTGATTCTTGGAAGCAGTAGTGGCGTCACATATTTCTCTGCTCCCCTCCATTTGGAACATTGCACATTAGCAGGATGTCTGGAAGATCGGACCGATTAGATTAAGCTTGAAGAAAAGTTTATTTTGCTCAATGGGCACCACAAAGCCTTGCTGGCTCACTGCGCGGAAGTTTACAGGCAGAAATGCCATTGCCTTTCAGGTGTCCAGATAACAACGAGACATAATCGCAGAGTTTCAGCATTAAGAAAACATTATCCGTATCCAAAGAAGCTTAAAACAGTTCCATTATTACCTAAAAAAGAGTTTTTTTTGTAATACAGGGTGTTCCTTTATCGTCGCACCGAGCATTGTAACTTTATCGCATACAACGCTGCCATCCGCCGCTACATGTTAGGGACAGCGGCCAAAGAAATGCCCTGTAGTTTCGACATTCAGTGCATAATTAACCATTCGCGAATAAAAAGGGTTACAAATATCATATAGGACACGACCATCGAAATTCGAAGTGATTCAGGAATTTGTCAACCCTCATTTGTACATTAATCACGTGGTTTCAAATGTCTTTTTTGTGGTTTATTTAGCGGTACCGTCACAGTCTGGAATACGACTGTACAAAGCCGATGGGATATTAATGGATAAGAATAAGAATACGGTGTTGTGATGGAATAGTAATTATCCTTTTAAAGACGAACTGCAGACAGCTTAATTTAAAGACCCAGTCCGTACCACTCAGTAAACATTTTTCATCTCGGTAATAAAAACCAATCAGTTTATGCTGTAAGTGGCACAAGTCGCTGTTTGTTCTCACATAAATACATAACACATAAATACAGTGTTGGCAGAGCGTACGGTTGTTGAATGTTAAACTGTTGGTGCATCGCGTAACCAGTAGACTTTAAAAGGCTAATGCACGCGCTAGATAGACACGAAGTGAACCCTACAAGTTCTGACATCCAGTTACAGACAGCCCCACAGCGAAGGTACGGTTCATAAACATGCACGAGTTATAGGCTCCAAAATTTCAAGTTCACTCAAAATCTAACTTCTGTCTACTGCATATATTGTTTTTTTATTACTTTACTTCACAATTGCTAGGAATCTAAATGAAAGAAAATTGAAATGGTTCGCAGAGAGAAACGCTGCTGGCGCGTTCTCTTAACCACACAAGCCAATCAGCACTGGTAGACATGGTAACCAGAAAATCAATGGTGTACATGGCAGCTACACCATAGCATTGGCAATGGCAACCACTTTAACTTTATTACCCGATTTATTCATAAATGTAAGGCGATTCGCGTAATGTCCCTGCTATTTTTGTCCGATTTTAACAGAACTTGCACCTGTCAGACATATTTTCTTTAAAAAAAAACACCCTCAAACACAAAACTCACAAAAATCCGTCCAGCAGGAGACTAGATGTTCCATGTGGGGCGGATGGAAAGACACAGACAGACATGACAACGCCGTCACTTTCCGCAACTCTGCGAATTCGGCTAGCAAGCGATCTCTCAGTTGTACGAACGTATGAACGTAGGGACGTATGAAGGTATGAATATATATATGTGTTGCACAGGTCCCTGCCAGAAACAAGAAGAGTATTGACACATATCAGTGGGTAGATCATAATCATCGTCGTCCTCGGCTGTACAAGTCATAAAGCTCCTTCGCCTTACTCAGGAGTTCCCTCCACTCTCTTCGACTCTCGGCTAATGCCCGCCAGCTCCTTACTCCCAGCACCCTTACATCCTTCGCCAATTCATCTATTCACGTGGTGCAGGTCTTCGCACTTGCCTTAGTCTTTCAGGCTGCATATACATGTACATCGGTCTCCTAGGCACACAAATCTCCATTCTTACCACACGAACAGCCCACCATAGCCAAGCAATACTAATTGATACCGTGAGCCTGGACCCTTTAAGGAGGTTGTAGAACTCCCTGTTGGATCCACACCTCCATGATCTATGTACTCTAGATTAGTAATTGGGTTCGAGCCCTTACGGTCCCGATGCGCCGAGGTCTTAAAACAGGCTCTTTGTGCCTCATAATCTGATACTAGATTAGGGTAACCCTGCTCCTTTACTAATGTTGGGATGGGTCTCAGACTTAAGATTCTTAAGATCCTCAGGGTCCAAGAAGAAAGAACCCAGATACGCATGTACGGGTGAAGCTAAGGCTTCACACTCACACAGGATATGGTGTGAGGTTCCTTCTCCTGTACCACACTTCTTGCACGTGAGATTATTAATCATCTCCATTAAATAGAGATTTCTTCTCAGGGTGTTATGTCCGGTAAGAAGGCCAGGAATACCCCTGGATTGTGTCCTGTTAAGGGACAGTAACCTGGTCTTTGTAGTCGGACTGGGATCCGAAATCAGTGTTCGAGCCTGTTTCTGAGTACTGCCAGGACCACGCCACATTGCCAAATTGTGTTTACCCACCCAGTGTTTTATCTTATTTTTAATATTCTGCCTAGAGTCCCGCAAGGACGGCTCAGCTCCAACAAATTTTTGAACACAACCGCCTCTTGAAACCTTTCGGCGATTTCGTTTGCTCGTACCCCAGCATGTCCAGAGATCCAATACAGCGTCACAGTGTGCCGGGTAGAGATATCTATGTCCAGAATAGGGCCTTATATTCTTCGAAATATTTTCCTTTCGAACACATCCACCATTTTCTCCTCCGTTCCGCATAAAGCCCAACAGTCTCTCACGGGCACGCTGTGGCTCGGTTCGTTGAGGCACTGCGATACAAGCTGCAAGGTAGCGAGATCGATTCCGGTTGGAATCACTGGAATTTTTCATTGAGATAATCCTTCCTGTCGCACTATTGCCCTGGGGTCGACTCAGCCTCTAACACGAGAGTGCCAGTAAAATCTCCCGGTGGTAAAGGCGGCCAGTGCGTAGGGTTAGCAATCTTTAGAGCTTCATGTGCCGACGGTCTAGAAATTCTGGCAGCTTCAACTTCCTGGAGCCCTGAGGGTCTGTCCAGGACTGTAAATGGATAGCTTTAACTTTGGCTTTACTTGTGTCGTACGTTGTAATATATTTGTCGTTCCAGATACAAAATTAGATTGAAAAAGCTTCTGGAGACTATAATAAAATCTATTTGCTATGGATAATCTGTCCCGAACGTCTTGTGTCGTATCTTCTTCTGTGTGTGCAGGACATTGTGGAAGGTGGAAGGTGGACACTGGTGATACAAAGGATACCAAACACATGAAGGGATAAAGCGAAGATGATAAGGAAAATAAGGACGGTCTCAATGTCATCGCACATTCGACTGATTTCCTTTACGGTCCTTGTCCAATCCGTGAGTCTAGCTTACCAAACCCTGTCCTAAGAAAACGTTGACAAACGGGCACAGCATCTGGGTGCAATGTACAAGGGTGATTATCGTAATACCGGCCTATCTGTTACTGATGTACCGTGGAGGAATGGGTGCAGCTAATTGCTCTATCGGTCTCGGAGCTACCTACTGGACTGAATAGGTAAGACAACCGGAAGGAAGTTATCAACCAGAACTGTCAGCACAGTGCTGCCGCCTGCCGCTCAGGAGCAACAATCAATCAGACGGCTGGCTTCAGTCCACACAGTGAATCTGGTCCAGACCTGTTAAATGAGGTGGACCGCGCAAGCTTCAGTATTTACAAAATTTACTTTCCCTGTCATAATTTTACTGCATAACACCCCCAAGAAATTCTGCAAATTTAAAATGACGGAATACTTCATACGTTCTGGCGTTTTAAAGCATTGAAGTATGCACAGAGGAGGAAACATTTGGGAATGTAGTACCATATGTAAAGGTCAATTTGGAATTTGGGTATGGCACGTGACCTGTTTCGAGAACCGCGCCCTTCTGAGTTATCGCGCACCGGATAGCTCTAACTTCTTACCGACGTTTCGGGACAACCTATCGATTCCATCATCAGGGGTCAAGAAACCACATTTTTGTCCCCAAACGTCGGAAAGAAATTACCAATACTCGCAGAGTAATAACCTAGAAGGAAGCAATTTTCATCTGCTTCGCGGCGCAAGCCTGAAATCGCGCACAGTAGCCATGTTGCGAGTTTTAAAGGTCAGTTCTGGACCGAGAAGCTCCGTCGTCCTGGAAGACTGACAAAGACAAATGTTGCATATTAGCAGGGTCCCTATTTCGATTCCCGGAGTGAGCATCTGCTCTCCAAGGTGTTTCCACTTTTCAGATAATACTTCAGATTATTACTTGTATTATCAACAAACAACTGCCTTACATAACTTTCACATAAAGCATTTTAAAAACACTTAAAATCACTCCGACGTGTTTCGATCTTGTCAGATCATCATCAGGGAGCTTTGTTGTTTCTTGCTAAAGTTATATTACAATATTCACAATTTAATTCGTTTTTGCAAACAAGGTGTTGTGGCAGCATGTCATGTTGTGTAGGAATGTGGTGTAGAGAGAGCAGTTGGCTAGGTGTGCGTCGAGCATACGACGCACACCTAGCCAACTGCTCTCTCTCTCTCTACAACACATGTAAGTGCAATTGTTGGTTGATAATAGAAGTGATTCTACAAAAATTCACGGTGCAACAATAAGATTTATTTTCAGATAATTACTTTAGGTTCAAACACATCACGAACGTCACACATCCGTCTACATCCTCACGCTCATTTCAGTCCACTGTTCGCAATTTCGCGACCTAAAGCAGCGTCACCGAACTTCGCCGACGAGTTTGGAGCATTCTCGATTCGTTTTTGGGTGGGCCCGGGTTCATACCTCAGCCCGGACCCCTTATCCTACCAGATTTTCGTCACTCCACGCGCCCTTCGATGAAAAGGCCAGGGTAATAACAAAATTAAGCCACAATCTTCTCCTTCTAAACCACGTTCAGTTAATTACGCACTTTCGCTCGACGAAAACCATTTTGCATTACGAAGCGGTCGTTAAATAAAGTATAAACGTGAGTTATACGATCTTCGTGACAAAATAATAATAATAATATTTATTAACTGCGCTGTGCTACAAATCGGAAGGTCGCTGGTTCGATCCCAGATGGTGTCAGTGGATTTTTCATTGACATAAAATCCTTCCAATCGCACTATGGCCCTGGGGTCGACTCAGCCTCTAACAGAAATGAGTACCAGTAGCATTTCCTGGGGGTAAAGGCGGCCGGTGCGTAAGGCCGACAACCTACCGCCATCCTGCACCGTTGTCACGAAATCTGGGAGCCTTAACTTCCTGTAACCCTCTGGGCCTGTCCAGGCCTGTAATGGGACTGCTTTGCTTTATTTATTAACTGCAATTTGGTTGTCACCCGGTGACAATGGTTATTTTACATACATACAAAATATGAAATTGGTTAATACTAAATTTAATTCAGGAGGGCTACATGAGAAGCATGTAGTGGCAACTTGGAATGTTAGGAACCATCTCAGCATTTGCTTTTAGACACAGGGAAACCAAGAAAAACCTGTGTCGAGGTGGCCGGTCGCAGGACCTTCCGAGTACTGACTTCTAGCCAGCAGTCCGGCATCTAAAGTAAAACAAAACAAAAAAACC
>Ga0123352_10011865_pt1 | contig 13747 bp, 6 predicted proteins | sample TergutLab28metaG_FD_89700 | JGI IMG/M metagenome (GOLD analysis project Ga0123352, IMG submission 89700) | Labiotermes labralis P1 segment gut microbial communities from Petit-Saut dam, French Guiana - Lab288 P1 | ecosystem: Host-associated > Arthropoda: Insects > Digestive system > Gut ...
CCAAGGAGCACAGAAAATGGAGCAGAAGAATGGGAACATGGTAGAGAAAGTAGGCCGTGCAAGGTGATTTGTAGTACAGGGAACTTTTGGTACAGGCTTTTGTTCATGGAATGAGATTAATTGGTAAAATAATAAGAATTACTACTAATTTAAGAAATAGAGTTCATGTAAGAATATATTTAAAACAATGAAAATACTACCCTTCTAATCACTATATATATATATACACACACACACATTCCTTGCAACCATACATAGTAGGTAATAGATGTTTTTTTATAACCAATTCACAATATTAATGCCAGATCTAATCTTACTAAATTCCAAAAAGGGGTATATTACTCAGGAATTAAACTCTTCAGTCAACTTCCTACCATATAAGGAGTTCATCTGATGATACAAAACTCACTAGAACAATTTTAAAAAACATTCTTTATAGCAACTCTTTTTTGTTCTGCAGAAGAATACTTTGACTTTCAAGGCAATTAATATACAATTGAATGAATTAAGGGTTAATTTTGAGCCTGTATTATTAAGATTTTCCGTAATTTTATATAAATGATTATTGCTGTCATTAATTCTTATATTTTATTTTAGTAATTTAATGGATGAACCATGTGTGGTTTCAGGGCACAGATCACATACTAGTATTGTTTACAAAATGTTTGCTCTTCACTTGATACATATTGCATGAAGCTACTGTTACTTTTATTTATTATGACCTCTTCTGAATGACGTTCTCTAACCAAAGGTGACACCTTGTATGGATCTATGGAATGTAGAATAAATGAAATGAAAAAAAAAACAGGAAATATGAAATGGGAAGGTTGGGTATAAGCCTACAAAATGAAATACACAAAACTGGGCTAGGAGACATTTAGTTCAACAGAAAAGGTGTGTGTCAAGTAATAAAAACCAAGTGCAACAATATTCAGAAACAATCACACAAAGAAAAACGACTGAATAGAGATATCTAGTCTGATAACTTGATATGAAGCAAAGTGGGGGAGAACTGTATTAAGACCACTGAAGTGTGAACAAGAGAGTTTGGTAAGCATGGTTTCGATCAGAAATTCAGAAATTAAGATGTGCAAGGAGAGACAGATTAAAAAGAAGGCACCTATGTAATGAAGAAGAGAATGAAGTACATATATTGCTGAAGAGTAATGAGAAACAGTGGCAGCAAGAAAAATTCTAGAATGGTAAATGACTACACATAAATGAAGAAACAGCACATAAAAAATAATATAACAAGATCACAGAACTGAAGAATTTATGAAAATTTCTCTACAAATTAAAATGCAAGTGGGAATACCAGACCGAAAAAGGGTGCGAGGCTTAGAGGAGGAGTGGGAGGAAGTATTATAAAGAGAAATACTGTTTGTATAGAATAATTTAGATAAGATTAGAAGTTTTCAAAAGGGAATAAACAGTAGAAGATAAACGCTGGTCATTAGTAACAAACATGGCGAATGTGCAGGCAACCGCCTGGTGTTACCATTCAGATCCAAAGAAACATCTGAAAATCAACAATAGATTCTTCTGTTATATGAAACACAGTATGCTGGATGTTTGATGATCATTCTTTCAATTAATTGGCTCACATAACACACTGCTCTTACTGGTTGCTTAAAGATGGCATACTGAATTGGGTCGTAAAATATTTAACGCGAAAGGGCAGCATGGGGTATGAGTTTGTCACAGCCAAATAAACAAAAAAATAACCTACCGTAATCAGAATGGGTTCTGTGGAGTAAGAAACCTAGCTGAAACGTCACTGTGCATTAGAAAAAAGGGGTCAAATCCATATACCCTGAAATTTCATAAGTGCGTGCGCAGCACACTCCCAAAATCACATAACTGCCATGATGCTACCTCATGAACACAGCAACACTGAAAGAACATACTACACCGACACAAACTACGGACTTTATCAAAGGAATCATCATACGTGGGCTTACAATGTATGCCGTACACTAACCAGTACAGTTTTCTTTCTCAAGATATGTGGTTCGTTCCATTCGCTTGGAGCGGCTGTATTCTACAACACACGATCTCCTGCCTATACACTTCTGAATTTCCAAATATTACCAAAACAAATGAAACTTTATTCTTACCTGCAAAATGTGAAGTTCTGATCCTTCCTAAACCATTAATATGATTATAAAGACACGACAGTCCCAAATGTCAACACGTCCTTCTATTCACTATACCTAACGATGGCGCCTTCCTGTTCACCTGACATGAGCAGTCTTGCCAACAGTTATAGTCTGTGGCATGGACCATTAGCATTTGGTTACTACCTCGCCGTGTACCCCAGTCACAGATTACGCCAATCCATGGATGATGCTTATCCATGATAAACGATGATCAATGCTGGCTTTTGACGTATTACTATGCAAACAAAGTATAAGGTCAATATGTTCGACCTCATACTTTGTTTGGTGTTTTGTCTGACCTTATACTTTGTTTTAATATAGTAAACACAACGGGATGAATCAGAATAAAAAAGATTGAAGACAGACGACGCCGTAGCCGGCAACATGTAGAACTATAGCAGACAACTATCGTTACTTGGTTTGATGTATGTCCGTATTCCGTGCCTTTATTAGGCGCATAAAATAGATCAAAAGACCATAAAAAGTGCTTTGATTTAATGGATGTAATTTTATTGCATAGTAGTCACTAACATGTTCCGGCCACTCATATATCTTCAGAGTGGTGAGAACAAGATGTATAGTTTGAACTGAGGCGTTCACTATGCCATGTCATCGCTCACCAGTCTGGATAGTAATTCACCACATGTATCTTCTATGTACATCACTCCACATGCTACAAACAACAATTTTTAACTTCTAATATTTTTACTTGTCATTATTTCATACCATTATTTAACCGTGAATTTTAACCAAAAACTATATGATTCTTAAACTGTGAAGTCATTTAGCCACATTTTAATTATATTTGTATTCTTGCTCTCACCACCCTGAAGATGGCAACATGAGTAGCCGAAACATGCTGGTGATCACTATGCAATAAAATTACATCCATAAAACCAAAGTGAATTTGTTGGTCTCTTAATATGTTTTATGCATATTTAGCTCTTTTCAAGACAAATTCCCCATTCAGTCTGACTTGTGTGGATGACAGATCTGTGAATGTACATGTATATGTATGTATGCAGCTTTCATTAATTTCAAAAACCAACTCTGTGGATAGTTTCATCAACAAGTATTCCTGCACTGCAATTAGTTACATATCTCCTGTATTAGATGATCTGCACTTATCTGTATGATTGCTTCGAAATGCTGAGAAAATAAGTGACAAAACTCAGGCCATAATAGCCAGTCTCCTGACTTGCAATAAACCAGTTCTGCGCCTTTAATCATCTTGCATTCAGGATAATCCATACTGGGCATATTTTATCACGCATTTATTTTATTTAATTATTAAAGAGTCTCATGTACATCTTTAAATGCCATCTATTAACACCTTGCCATCGGGCCATGTGGAAAGATGTGATTTCTATCCCATGCGTCGTTGAGGGGTCAAAAATTTTCATGTTGTCTTCCATGACGTCCTGCACACGTATTTGTCAGCTGGTCTGGCACATTTTTCGCTTCAAGGTTATTGACAGCTTGATGCAGGATGCTTGGGTCTCAAGTTACAAACAAACAGACTGATCATGACCCCCTACTCTTTAGAGCTGTAAGACTGCAACAAAGGGTCCACTCATTCAGATACTCTCTCTGTTTTCCTTCAGTTGCAATCATGGCTGTATGTAGGAATATTCTGCAAGAGGACAACATTTTGTGAGTTATATGCGGATGCACATTCTTATGTCTCTGGTTATAGTGACAATGAAAGTCTGGACAGTGATGGTGATGTCCCCACACCTAGTTAACTTAAACAATTGCAATCTTCTACTGGTCCACTGACTCCACAATTTCCACACCCATTTTTCCTCACACTATGAGTACGAACTGTTTTGAATCCATTTAGTAGGCCTGACATATTAGTGACAACAACCAGCAAACACAGGATTCAGGGAGGCTATTCAAAATTTGGTCCGTTTTTGAATATTTTATACAGAAATTTAGGTCAGTATACAGCCCAAACCAAGAACTGTTGCTTGAAGAAGCCATGATCCCATGGCAGGGTCGCCTGAAATTTAGGATATACAATCCAGGGAAAATTACAAAATATGGAATGCTGGTGAGAATGGTGAGGCAGTATTGGGTTATATCTGCAACATGGAGATATACTCAGCTGAGGAAGTACACAGTGTTATCATTTTTAGACAGAAAGTTAGGCCAAAATCATCACATCTATCAAACAATTTTTATAATAGTGTGAGAATAGCTCAAACATTGCTAAACAGAAACGTGAGAATCTGCGGCACCATGAGGGCTAACAGGGGCATTCCACATGACCCAGAAGGGGAAGGAAAGTGCTTGAAAAAGGGCAGTCAGTGTTCCGGAGGGAAGGTGACGTAATGGTGGAAGTGTGGAAGGGCAGGACTTGTGCAAATGATAAGTATGATCCATGATGCAACAATTGTAAACAAAGGGAGGGAAGACAGGAAAACAAACATGGAAATAAAGAAGCCTTATATTGTTGTCCAGTACAATAAATTCCTGAAGGGCGTAGACAGGAGAGACCAGTACCTCAGTTATTACACAGTTCTAAGGAAAACTGTAAAATGGTCAAAAAAGGTGGTACTTTATCTGCTAAGCTGTGTGCTCTTCAACACATTTTTTGTGTACAGGACACTAAATACAGACAAAATTAAAGTACAAGAACTTTCTGCGCGATTTACGAAGGTACGGGATATCAGAAGTCCAGAATCAAAATGAGTCAAGTTCTGATGACCCTCAATTGCCAGAGAATCAAACAAAACCAAGCGGGTCTAAACAGGGCCTGCCAGGCAGACTCTCCGGTGATTTCAGAATACACAAACTTGAAAAAATTTTTGCTGGTGGGAAGGGAAAAAAGAAGTATCCTGCAAGAGAGTGTAAAGTGTGTGCTGCACATAAGAAGTGAAGTGAAGCTAGAAACATTTGTAAATTCTGCATTGTTCTGCTTCAAAAAGGGTATTGTTTTGAGAAATACCCTTCAGTGACGAACTACTAGACAATCTACATGTAGTATCTGCAGTCTCAGGGTCAGCAGCATAATCTACAGTGTCAAACCATAAGTAAGATTATGTTATGGGGTTGAACAATCGAAGCGTTTAAAACATCCAGTAACTGGGAGTATTTAATTAAAAGACCATCCAGTCAGCAAGGTGTTAAAAAGAAACTGCCAACCAGGACAGTTACTTGCAGTGAGTCTAGGAACTGATGCAGAAAACATGACATCTCACTTTCTCACAACATGAATCTCATGATGTATAGGATCCCATTTTTTGAAACAAGGGACACCATGTAACACTTAGGTGATGTGGGGGAGGGGGACTAAAAAAAGAGTAACTCTATAAAAAGTTGACATACAGGCATCAATAATAAAATAATAACAAGAAAATTCTAGTCAAACTTAAGACACTCTTCCTGACTGATTTTGTTATATGCGTCCCTCACTCTCCCTCTCGTATTCCTCTGTCAGTGGCTGGCTGATGAATGTCCTGCTTCTACCAATGTTTTCTCCCACTGGTGGGAAGTTGATGTTTGTACACATCAGAAATGTCATATTTCTAGGATTTGGAAAACCCCAGGATACTTGGTGTCCCACACTAAAGTGTGCAGGACACTGGGCTGCAGGTCTTTATATAACCCATTAAACTCGCAACAAATGGGATCCCTATACACTGGAGACAAATTCCTCTTTCAACTCCCCTCCACAATTCCAAATTTCCAGTCACAGGCATGAGTTCTCATTTCTCTTGTGTTCATGGCAACAGAACACACACACACACATCAGTGCATAAATCTCCTGTCCTTCACATCCATGAGTTATGATATATTTGACCAAAGTCATACATTTTTTATGGTCTGCATTTACTTTCCCCGAGAATGAAAACAATGAATACTAAACAGTTTTTGTGATGATGTAGTATTCATGACAATTATGTATAATGAATATGACAATTTTGCAATCTCTGTCTTTACTATTGCTTGCACTGTTATATATTACACATTCTTGCAAATCCTGTACAGTATGATAATGGCTTACTTAAAAGCCAGAACTTGTAGGTGTTGGTTGCCTACAAGAAATCAATGTTGTATTTGACACATGTATTGGTTGTTTCATGTAAGCACAATAGGATGTCACTTTAAGATAATCATTTTTATTTTCAAAACTTTTCAGAGTTTCTTCCACTAATCATTTCTCTTATGAAACCAATATTATTCTATCCAGTCTCTACCTCTAATGTTTAATGTCACTGCCTTGCAAATGGCACCACTCTGTATCATCATATTTACTCCCTAAGAAAACACCTCCCTATTAATCACTTCACATACTAATAAAAGCAGTTTCTTGTCTGCTGTCCATTTGCATCAACCTTCTTAGTTTCACACCCCCTCAGATTATCACCATTATCTGCTATTCCATGCTTACTTTCTAATATTAACATGTGTATTATTAACATTACCAGCATAATTTCAGTTGCAAGTGTAAACTTTATCAGACTCTGCTAAGAGTCTTTCCCACAACACCACGTAATCCATTACACTTCTTCCCATTTTGTTTATATAGATCAGATCTTCACCATATTTACTACTTAGCATTTCCAACAGGTTTCTTTCACTGAATTTTCCTTACCATTAGTCACTATGTTTTTACTGATTATACCTGTTCTTTCTCTGTGTCCATCATTATAAAGCTACACCATGTCTGTGACAGGCATAACTGCATATTCCCCACTGTACTGTTTGTACCACTCATTATCACAAACACACTCTTCAAAAATCAAGCTCTTACCTCTACAAGTCCACCTCCAAACCCTTGATAAAGGTTTTTACTGCACCACTGTGATGCTCTAGGATTGTTTTCTTTACACATAGTGTGTAATGCTATTTATATTAAAAAATTACATTAAAAATTTGGAAAACAAATGTCAGAAGGAATATGGTAGGATTTCAGGTATGTAACAGAAGCCACACAAAGAAGTCCCATGGTTGGCAGAGTTGACGGTGCTTAAGACTTCATTCTTTTTCCTTCCAGCCTACTTTTACCCACGTTGACTATCCCAAAGCACTTGCTGCTGGTGAAGATTATCACAGCAATAATCATATAACAAGGATGGCTGGATGACAATGAAGAGAAGTTTGCTGGATTGAACACAACAGCATGAAAGGAGAACTTCTTTGTATGGCATTAGTACAGGCAGTATGATGAAAGAGACACTGTTCAACTGATATTATAGTAATTTGTATATTACAGAATGCTTTTACACCTACAAACCTCAGCAGGTAACATTAAAATGGATTGAATTGGAATAGGGACAAATAACTTCATGATCACTATGCTGTTAGTTCTGCAGGCTTGTGAACTTACAGTCACACCCAGACACGGACGTTTTGATCCCATGAGCATGTTGCAACTGCCATCCCATTTCCAGCCACAGACAGTGATGTGATGCGGTTCTCATGACCAGACAGGCATCCTTAAACAGTGAAAAGTTTATGTATTGTTAATATACTCATGTACTAGAGGGATTGGATTGCCTGCATAGCACAGTGAGCTGCATTATGACCAGATCCACTCAACAGAATGTTTCTTGAGAAACTAAGAGTTGCTCAGTTGTTCATTTCCTGCCTTAGAACATGAAGATTCATACCACATTCAACAGAATACCACTGAACCCTATCCCAAACCACATAAACCCACTCCACACTGTCACAGCTAATTTACTTGAGATTAAATGTAATATTATCCTCCCATCTAGACTTGGATTTCCTACATGGTGTTCGTGTTTTCAGACAAAAATGACGTCTTGTATTACGCATGTGCTACATGCCCTGTCACTTCACTATCTTTGTTTTCCTACAATTCACTTCTAGTTTCCCTAACATCCTCTGCAACTTCAGACACTTTCTTACAAAATTCTACAAGCATTACATATTTAACTCATAACTTTTACGAACAGTTAAATTTATTACATTTACCATCATGTAAAAATTCTCCACTGTGTCACTTTCTCTGTATTAGGTTCAAGTAGGTCCTTCAAAACCCTGTATCTTCTTCCTTCAAGTGAGATTACTAGTGCCATGTCTGCATAGAAAAACAGGGAAAGTAGTATATGAACATATGTCCCATTCCTGCTGATGATCTAACACTGCCAAGTACATAGGCTATCTGTGGGACTGATAAGATATTTCTTTTAGAAAGGGTACTGGCAATATGTCCATATGTCATGAAGGCATGAGAGTGGAGTACAGCTCCATGCGTTCTTAACATCTGCACTAGATGGAGATGAGTAGCCAGCTTCAAGTCCCGGCCACCTTATCTCCAGGAAGGATTATTTCTTTTCTCCTTCTCCACACAGGACTGAAACAGGGAGCTTCTAGCATATGAAGCAGACATGCCACCATTACACATGGAGGGCCATGACATTCAAGATTTTCTTTTCCTAACAGTGAAGTACTTAACGAGACAACGAGTTAAATCAGAGTGATGCAGGTCTGAGGATGAAAAATTTCTGAATATCTGTTAAAACTTTACTGCTGCAAGTACATCACTAAATTGAATTTAATTTATTTTAAGTTTCTGAAAAATGTATGTGGTTGTGTTTTTTCTCTGTCTTCAGTTGGTAGCACTACCATTATGCTGATTCTTGAGTGTGTCCCAGATGTGCACAGATGAGTCATCACTCCCACACAATACATAGCGACCTGAGAGTGACAGACCACAGGAGGTGAAACCTGAAGTGTTGTTTGGAGGATGGTAAGTTGCTACATTCTGGTCTGCACGTATGTCAAACATCCGAGCAGTCTTATCCTCTGACCCCGTTGCAAATACATACCCTGATGGGTGGAACTGCAATCACACAGTTGAGTAAGCTCTATTTGGTTCTGTATTTTATGTAACTGTAAACAAACAGATACACCTATGTTTACCTTAGAGTGAATCTTGAAATCATAAAGACACTGTACATAATATGCATAATAAAATGCTGATGGAGTTGATACAGCATCATTAAATATTAAAAAACTGTATCAGTCATCTTGTACTGTGTCTTGTTGCTTCATCTTCTTGATGCAAACTTAAAAGATGACATGCATTGGTACAAAATTTACTGTATACACCTGTCAATACCTACAGCAACCATGGTTGTTATGAAAGTTATGACTTACACACACTGAATTTACATCAGATGTGTGTCCAAAAAATGTCTGCTTCGGCTTCTCATCACGCAGATCCCACAGCCTGCATGACTTGTCCACACTGCCAGTTACATAGCTTTTGGAGTCAGGTGACAGAGAGATGGATACCACATCCCCTCCGTGGGCTTCAAACTCCATAGAGCGTTTACCTGCCTCCAGGTCCCACAAGCAACTGCAAATACATATGAACCAAGGCACATCTCAGATTCAAGACATATATTATTTAGAGTGTTTAAAGCAAACTACTAGCAGCATATTTGGAAGTGACAAGGAAACGGTCAGTGAGGTTGTTCTTACATACTTCCACAAGACACTGCAAAAAGTATGAGTGCTATTAGCTTTGACATGCTTGTCCTTTCTGTCTCTCCTCATGCAGCAATTTGAATCCGAAGGGATGGACTTCAGTAGAATCTCGCAATGGGAATTTCCACTAAGTTTGTCAACCAAATTTGAGTTTAGTTAAAATCAGAAAAAAATGACATTTTTACATAAAAATCTACATACATACATGTTAATATCTTTCAATTTATGAGACAAGTATGAGAAATATATTTTCCTGTCATTTATGAGGTAAATACAAGAAACATGGCAAAAAGGCTCAAGAAACAGTTAATGATCAGAACATAATTTGGCACCCCATACATACAATTTGCATGCCAGATAATCAGTGTAAAGGTCAAATGTGCCATAAGGTAAACCAGGAACATCAGAATCGCGGCTCAAGAGCCACATGAGGGCCCATTTGAATTCTTTATGCTGTACATTACGTTTTCAAAACAAACTGTGAATGTGGCCAAAAGATTATAATTTCAAAACAGAACCATTTGACCGGATACTTTTGATTACAGAAATGTAAGGCAAAACTTTCTATTTTTGTGTATTTTCACAGTGGTCAAGTGACCACTTTTCACCTAATACACACCACGTGTGTGATTAACACATTGTTTTGGCATGGTAAGTATTCTTGTATGTTGTGAAAAGAGTGGGGTAAGATGCAACGTACAGATGATTGAGTTGGACTTCAGAAGTGTTGGAACATTTCTGTACTCACAGAAATAATCAATAGTTAATATTTAGCCATATTCTCTGAAAAATAGCTTTTCATCCAATTCACTGTACTGTAGTTACTGAAATTATTGTTATGTAATTATTATTAATGTAACAAACCTCACAAGATCAAGAAAGAAGTCACCTGCTAACAGAAAACATAAGACACATGACAAGGTCCACATATTTCAACAAAAATGGGGTAAGAAATGTTTCTGTTCACAAATTCAAAGTAATATTGCATAGCTAATTTATCAAAAGATGGCTAATGTCAGCAAAGAGATTCATATTAACAGTTATTATGAAACATGTTGCAAAAGAAATGTGATAAGATTAAAAATTGTAGGTACTTCCATCTACATAACACTGGTTACTTTCTTGATAAGCATTTTTTCACATTAGGCTCCATATTTTGACCATCAATCAGTCATCTTCAGGCCATTCAAAATATATAAGAACGTGAAGTGGTTTTTCACTACACAGATGGGAGTTAATGTGACTGAGATTCAATCTTACACACCAGATAAATATATACATTAAAAGTTCCTATTAAAGTAAGTTGATGGATTAAAGACAGTAATTTCCAACACAACGGGATGCATAACATCAAAGTTATAACAGCTAGTGAAGCTCAAGGTGTCTATCTACACAAAAATGTAATATAAAAATCATGAACTGCAATATCCAAGACATCACTCCTTTGCCGATCTTGACTCACCGTTTAAGCCTTCAACTTATTTTAATATGAATTGTTAATATATATACATATATATTTCATGTAAGACCGAAATCTTGGTCACATAACATAGTCAAAAACCATTTCACATTCTGGTATATTATAGTAGAAACGAAGTGGCTGAACATGTAAACAACATAGCAAATTATGTGAAAGATCAATTAAAACTGAGAAGTAAAATCATTCAAGTTTATTCAGTAGCAATGAATGAAGCAGAGGTGTTAAATAAGTGCTTATCTTACACTGTTTATTTATGCTTGTAACTCAACCTGAAGATCCTTTGGAATGAATTCATTTGAATGGGACTCCTACTGGAGAATACATTTTCTTTGAACAGGCACTTAGCACACTGGCATGCATTGTGACTGATGAAGTTCCTGCTATGATTGGTATTAAGAACAACTGTGCTGAGAGAATTAAAAAAAAAACTTAGTCATAAAATTCACAGTTTTCAATGTATAATACACCAAGAAGTGTTGTATGGCAAAATAATAACAATGGAGCAAATTTTAAAAATTTTGCATCAATAATTAACTTCACTCATGTCCGAGGATTAAATCACTGACAGTTTTGAGACTGTATTATATTGTGCATCACATGCAGCATGCCCTAAAACACAAAAGAGTGCTACTCACCTACACCAACTACTAGCGATAACTGAGTCAACATACCTGACATAGATATGCAATAAAAATGACATAAACCTTTGACCACACCCATTTGTATGTACACCCTTTTCAAGAAATTATAGGAAGATGCTAAAAAGGGACACCAACACGCCACATTGCATGTGTGATAGATGAGTCTTGAAAAAAAAAGTTTAGTCTTTTAACTCTTAATCTTTTAACATCACACGATGGTGTCATTGGAATTTTTCATCGACATAATCCTTCCAGCCGCACTATGGCCCTGGGGTTGACTCAGCCTCTAACAGAAATGAGTACCAGGAATGTTTTCTGGGGGTAAAGGCGGCCAGTGCTAAGGGCTGACAACCTTACCACCTTCATGTGCCAAATGTCTTGAATTCTGGGAGCCTCAACCTTCTGGAACCCTCTGGGCCTGTCCAAGCCTGTAAAGGGACTGCTTTACCTTTCTTGCCACAGCTGTAGTGCATCAATAATAATAAAAAAGTGGCATGTTTAAGAACACTGGATAATCTAATGAGATTTCTTACGTTTTTAGTTTTTGACCTAACAAAATATTTCATTTCTGATATTTATGGTATTGTACCTTATACCTTCCTGCATATTTTGAAAATTTAGTGGCAAACCTCAAACTTTTTAGATCACTGCAGCTTGTATACATGAAAAAGTTTGACATGCCTGCATTTTGTACATGGTGTAATCCGATTTGATCTATGCCTTTCTACTTGTGTTTTTATGAGAGTAATAGGAGATTATAAAAGTTGGGGATATAGCTGAAATGGGTGGAATAATGAAAACATTAAGATGTAATATATCATAGTTGAGATAAAGTCCACCTTTCCGGAGACATGCTCTGCCTCTGACACATTGCATTTTAGCTCTGCCATGATGCAACTAATCACCAAAGAATTTCTCAGTACATTTATTCATCACGAGAGCTTCAAATCATAAAAAAACAAATACCAATAGGATTATTGAACAGGACCCATGAGGAGTTGCTAGTCTTCTATCGGGCGCCTCCCCCAGTGGTGGATAGGGGAATGCTCACCAGATATGGTGGGTACCGGGGAAATAAAATACTCAGGGCGGACTGAAACTAGCACTGCTGCCCTCCAGTTTGATACTGGCGTATCAAGGGCTAGAGGAAGAAAACCTTGATCAAAAATCACCTGGTCCTCCAGGTTGAGGGTTGATGCAGCAGACCAGCCCCCAGCTCATCGAAAAACAGGAAAATTCTAAAAAACCCATTAAAAACACTCTGGATAGATGCAGCTTACGATGACATAAGCTACATAAGAGGACTATACGTTTGGGCACGCTGAATGTACAAGGAATAAGAAACAAAACAGGAGAAATTATAAAGGGTTTGGAAAAAATGAAACAAGACATTACAATATTAACAGAAATGAAGAAAAAAGGAAATGGAGTAGAAATACTAGGACCTTACTTACACTTTTATAGTGGAGTTTCAAAAGAGGAAAGAGCAAAGAGAGGAGTATCTATTTTAGTTAAAAAGAGATACAAGAGCTATATTACGACTTCGGAGGCAGTAAATGAAAATATGATAAAGTTACATATGAATTTATTTGGGAAGAAATTATGCATTTTAGGAATTTATGCAATAAGTGATGATGAAAATGCTGTAGTAAAAGATGATTTTTTTTGGGAAATTAAATGAAATAGTAGCTGCAATAGGAAACTCCAGGGAAATTTTAATTGCAGGAGATTTTAATAGTAGAACAGGGAAAAAAATTAATAATTTGGTAGTGGGTCCATTTGGAGAAGAAGTAATAAATGATAATGGTGACAAATTGATAGATACATGTGAACAAAATTCATTAATTCATGAACTACAGACAGACTGCATACTCGACAAGATAGATGAATACAGGAGGAACTGGCTTTTACATCTACAAAGAATGCCACAAAACCGAATCCCTTTAAAATCATACCTTTACAGCCCACAAGGAAAGAGAACAATTGGGAGACCAAAG
>Ga0123352_10011866_pt1 | contig 13747 bp, 11 predicted proteins | sample TergutLab28metaG_FD_89700 | JGI IMG/M metagenome (GOLD analysis project Ga0123352, IMG submission 89700) | Labiotermes labralis P1 segment gut microbial communities from Petit-Saut dam, French Guiana - Lab288 P1 | ecosystem: Host-associated > Arthropoda: Insects > Digestive system > Gut ...
GTATATTGGACCGTGCATCATTGTGACAGTTGAAGAATAAGAGACCAACTTGATGTCACTAGTTATTATGTTTTATTTCACTTCTTCTATGCTCAACATGTTTTGGACATTAATACATCCAATCATCAGGAGCCTGCAACTTTTCTATTGTATCACCACATTGGTCGTGTGTTCTTGTTTCCATGTGTGTTGGAGTTTCGGTGTGGCTGGGTTGGGGTGGTATCCGTGTAGCAGGCTTCAGCCTGGTACACGGATACCACCCCAACCCAGCCACATCGAAACAAGAACACACAACCAATGTGGTGATACAATAGTAAAGTCGCAGGCTCCTGATGCCAGATGTATTAATGTCCAAAACATGTTGAGCATAGAAGTGAAATAAAACATAATAACTAATGACATCAAGTTGGTCTCTTATTCTTCAAATAACATTAAGCCTGCCTCCAAATAAATGGAATGTAAGAACACTGTGCAAATATTCAGCATACAAGCATGTAGCCAATGATTCCACTGAAGATCCAATCTTCATTCAGAAAGGCAAGTGAGGACCAACACCACATTTTATTCATCATCTTTACCCATCATGTTACAAACTGTTATTCCTCCATGCACATAAAGAAACTACAGCAAAGGGAAGGCATAACCTGGCACACAGTACATCAGGTGTTATGGCATAACATATTACATAGCATCATTGTTACTTACAGATTTTTGCCAGTGAGACACTTGCAACAGCAGAGCCATGGGTACAATAAGCGTGGGGCAGATATATAGGAAGATAATCCACATAGGACGTGCATACCAACTCATGGAGCGGCCCAGAGTAGTTAGAGTCAAAGCAATTAACAAGTTGGCCAGCAGAATTAACAACAATGAGCCTATGCCCACACTACACGAGATCGCCAGCTGTCGTACATAAACTGTGTATTCCATATCTGAGTGAGAGAGACCAAAACCATTAGATTTATGTTACTGCAGAACGGAAACACAGAAAATGGACTTCAAAAGGTGAGAAAGCAGAGAAGAGGGGGGGGCAAGCCAACTTTAAAATGTGAGCATCATATATCACCTTCCTTCCTCATTTTTCACAACATGACACCATGATTTAAGGCCTTCATTTTTTAGTGTAACCATAATACATTAACTGTAAGCCATATATTTAAATTACTTTTAATGTTGGGAAGGTGATGCCTTTGACAAGAAATACAGCAAAACTTTTAACAATGTACAATCACCCATGCCAACACAGGCACTGCAGAACTCTATAGTAGCTCACACAATACCATTCTCATTTCCATCTACATTACTCCACATTCTCAATAACACCACAAAGGCTCTCAATTCTTTACCCAAAATCACTACACAGAAAAAAACAGTAAGAAATTATGTGTTGATATTCCAGGTGTACTAGAGCTGTTACATAACTAACTAACTTCATACAGCAAAGTCCTTATCAAGAAACTCAGCTAGTCAAGAAATTCCCCACATTTTATGGAACCAGAAGGTTCATTACCAACTTTACAACAGCCCACCACTTGTCCCTATACTAAGCCAGATATAATTATTACAGTTTGAATCAAGGAACGCATACAATTTTATTACAGTCATAATATACAACACGCCAGCTCCTACATGTTTCAGCCCTCACTGGTGGCCCCTCATCGAAGAGCACACGACTGTGCAAAACAGTTGCTCAGTGTTTTTTGCATGTAGCTGCTGAAAATCCTCACTATATAATATTTATGCAGTAGAGAGAGTTGTGCACCAACAACAGTAATTGGAGCAGCTTGTGCCATAATATTGTGGCTTTAATAAAACTGTATGCATTCATTCATTTGAATTGTAACATAATTAAATTTTAATGCAACAGAACATAAAATAAACAAGACACATCATCCCAAACGATCAGTCCATTTTGACGATTTTTTTAAAAAATAAGTAACAGGTTAAGTTTTTACACTGAGTTGTTGCCAGCCCCTCACCCAAACCCGAAGCTGAAGGACCACCTCCTGTCAGCTGTCTGAGACTGATATTCAATTTATTGGCTATTGGCCGGTATCATTCATATCCAGAGGCCTTCTCCTCCCTCTGCAAATGGAGGACATGCCATGCCGTGGTGACAGGGGCCTATGAAAACTAACATTGAATTGGGAAACAATGTAGTGATTCAGTGACGTGATATCTTGGACACTGCAGAAATGGGATACAGACAGCATATCGTGAGAGGAGATGTACATAATTTCACACTACAGTGTGCAAATCTAATGAAATTTAAATGTTGTTTTGTATGGAGATAAAATGAGGGAGAATGAGATAAGTTGAGCATGTCGAACACACAGGCCAGTTTGGAAATGAAATATAGAACTGCAGCAAGAAATGCTGAAGGGAAGAGACCACTTAAGACTAGGTCATACATGGGTGGGTAATATTAAAACTTAACTTAAACAGGATAAAATGTACAGGCTCAATATTTCTGGCTTAGGACACAAACCAGTGAATGGAACTACTGAACATGTTAATCAACCTTTGCAACCCACATATGTGAATTTTAGGTTCTTGTGACCGTGGATCGTGAACATAAAGTGAAGACAGAGAACCAACAAGATGCAACTAATTCGATGTTTATTACCAAACTCTCTATCTCAACATGTTTCGGGCATAATTATGCCCATCATCAGGAGAATAAGACTGTGTCCTATTGCATGCTGTGTTCTGCCTGGGTGTGTAGGCTGTGGTCTTGTGGAGCTGTGTCATGAGCTGTGTGCACTGTGTGAAAGTTACTGTTCGACTTTCACACAGTGCACACAGCTCACGACGCAGCTCCACAAGACCACAGCCAACCACAGCCTACACACCCAGGCAGAACACTGCACGCAGTAGGACACGGTCTTATTCTCCTGATGATGGGCATAATGATGCCCGAAGCATGTTGAGATAGAAAGTTTGATAACAGACATCGAATTAGTTGCATCTTGTTGGTTCTCTCTCTTCACCATATATGTGTTTCTTCATCTACTCAACAATCAGGTTCTGAAGATAAAGTTTGCTCCGTGGAGTCGCACATGTGGTAATCTGTTTGCTTCTTCCAACAGTCAGTCCAAACACAGTACAAAATTTCTTGTGCAAACAAAATGCACTACGCAGACAAATGTGACAATGCATTCTGTTAGTTCATTCGTCAAAATCAAATACTGTAATCTGACTATTCAGGTCTTCTGGAATAATGCCATATAGACCAAGTGTACTATCTGACGTGTCAGAGGAACTCGCTGCTGTAGGGCACAAGAAATTACTCTTTTTGGAACCGGAAGATGGAGGTGGCAGATTCCTCCATATTGACAACCACAAGTCGGTCTACACAGCACCATACAGCAGAAGATTTGAATCTTCATCAACACAACTGTGTGAACCCCAAATCTTGCACTGGAAGTTCGATTTCTACCCGTGCCGCATGCTTTGACTTGCATCTCTCTTCACGTGCTTGTCATGTGCGACTATACATGCATTTAAATAGAATATGAATTTGAACCTTATGAAACATACAATAAAGAAAACCAGGGCATCTTACCTCTTGTAACAAAGGCCTTCATATTTCTGTAGAGGCAAAAGACTGATACAGCCAGAGCAAATGTATTGATAATGAGGCCTATTTCCTCAGACCAGCGGATCATAAAGGCACCCAGAAAATCGAAGAACACGAGATTGCCAGATGCATATTTTTCTACGTTAGCCATCTTATCATTATTAGCAAGGCCCAGAATGAGTGCCAGGATGTTATCCCCTGTCCTTTGCAATGTGCCAAGCGGGATCTGACTCACATCATCAAACTTGGTGTGATACACATAGCCATTTTCTGCCCACGCGATGTCAAGTCCTAAAATGAGCATAAGCTTTAGAACAAATTCATTCCATATTTCATAACAATGCACGGATTCAGAAGAGACTTCATACCTGAAACATGTCCAAAATCTCGGAATATTCTGAAATCTGTGTCAGCTGGAATAATTCCACTTTGAAATATTTCCTGGGCAAGTGATGAAGCATATGGATATGGAACAGACTCGGAGTAGGTCTGAAAGCAGACACAGATGTCACTTCATTGCCTTGTTCAGTTCAACTAGCAGTCAAGACCACTAGCACTGAGCAAGAACACAAAGATTCCTTTTATTACAGTGTATTCCAGCTGACCCTGACAATTTCTGAACCAAGGGACCTTAGAAATTAATTACCAGTATTATGAAAAAATTGGTAAGAAATCACACACCTATCATACTGACAGGGAAACACACTGTATTTAGATAAATGAAGCAAACTTCTTCAGGTGGTATCTAGAAAAACTTAGCTGAAAAAAAATCTGATTACGATGTGACAACCTTGGAGTTATGGTTCAAGATGATCCATAAAAGGAATGACAACTGAAGGCCAGATACACAAACACTCTAAACAGAATGTTGTATGCTTTCTTCTGGGTAATTCCTTGGCATCTGAATTTTATATGCCAACGTTTCGGAACACTCCGTCCGTTCCATCTTCACAGGCAGGTACGTATGAAGAAGAAATTCTCATGGCTCCACAAGACACAACATCCAATTACAAAGACCTCAAAAGAAACAGTCATCAACCTGAGTGGCCAGATGCTGGATGATGGAGTAACCTCATTACTACAAAAAGGTCTTAACCATGCTGTGACTCCACGCACTATATCTATTGAAGTCATCTTAGCTGGGGTTGAAAAGGCAGTGCAGTCTCTACCTGTGGAAATGGTGGAAGTCAGACAAGAGACCATGAGAATTATACAAAAAGCTCCAGACCCAGAGACAACTTAACGAGAGCTGAGAGGGAAGCACTGAGGAACTTAAAGAAAAACACTGATCTCACCGTCCTACCAGCAGACAAAGGCAATGCAACTGTGATTCTCAACACTGTGGACTACAAACAGAAGACCAACTCCCTTCTTGAGGATCCATCCTATAAGAGAAGAAGGCATACAACATTCAGAACATGGCAGAAGTTTCAAATCAAGAAAAACTCTAAACAGAAACCCTTTAATTTGCAGATGTCATTGAGATGTACTGCACAACATTCTAAGATGTGCAGCCTCCATCTGCACAAATGTGTATGTTGTAGTAGAAGGCTCTTAACAGCATCATATGAAAGTTGCTGCTTTTACAATGAAAACAGATAAATTGTCCTCTGCAATTTGTCACAGAAAAACCTTAACAAGCAGGTTAAAACTGTAGGAGACAAGTAGATACAAGTAATTACATGAACTGCATTCCCATGAAATAAATATAAGACACAATCACAATATAACAACATCCAAAAATGAAATCAAAATACGTACCAGTTTAAAACTTCATATTAACAAATAAAAGAAATTCATTAAAAAAATTAAAGAGACAAATAAACAAAAGTGAAGTTTAGTATAACTAAGTGCAAAACACAATTAAGACCTATAAATCCAAACATTCTTAACTGCAGGACTGGAAGAAGGAGAGTAATCAGTGTCACAATCCATCCCCTGCAGAAAGTCTCCAGCATTCATTGGATGAAATTCTGGTTGTGCCAGTCTTGTTGTTGTGTTGTATCCGTTGCGGACCCGATGAGGAACATATCTTAGATGCTGTTCCCAGGGAGGACGGAGCTCGTAACTCTGGTTAAGACGGGGAGTCGGGCAGGTCGCACACACTCTCAATAATCCCCAAGTAGAATATATTGGAGTTTTATTGTGCAAGAGTATGGAGTAATTGCATTTACAACTAAAATGTATAAGTGACAATTCTCACCAGTGGACTCTTCGTTACCGTTCGCACTCACTGACTGTCCAGCTTTGTACTCTGCTGCTCAGACACAGTTCGAACTACGCAGCAGACCGCTCCCACAGGACAGAGCAATTATTGTTACATGTGTTGCTCCACACACTGCTCGCGCGATACACTTAACGAGTCCAGTTACAAACAAAAAAAATGGAAGGAAATTATATTCCTCCCATGCCTGGTCTTAAGAGAGGCGAGAACTAAGCATGAGTAAATTTAGCTTATGACAAACACACAGTATATGTAAGAATGCTAAAAGAAAACCACAACGACAAAAATCAATGTGTGTCAACTACACAACAGTTGTGACACCAGAAACACCAAGTACCAGCTTGGATTTGAAACCCAACTATCACTACACTGGCTAAACTAGAGTGGCTAACAAGAGAAGAATGAATTAAGGAGGATATGCTGATTATTGCCCTGATACTGATATATTTGTTAACTGCAACAGGGTTGACACCCAGTGGCAGTAATACAGTACACATTTACACATAAACAATACACAGAACAACACAATTAACAACTCTGGTTGGAAGGCTTTCTGGGATACGAACTCAGAGTGGTCAAACTAATTTGGGAAGAGTGCAGGCCATGCCCCGCCTTTGCGAGTTATACCCTGGCATTTGCCTTACAACTGAGGAAAAAACATGTTACAATCTTGCACACTTTTCAAAATATCAGACATTAAAACATATAATAAAATCATTTGATCTACTGTTCATATGGCTGGGAACCTACAAACTACTAAGTGTTCAGCAAACGCAATGGTTAGGAAACGCTCAAACCTAACAGAGACAAAAACCGTGAGACAAGTACTTCCTCTGAGGGTACTCATATGCAGGAGGTTACGATAAACTGGGTATGTGGCCAGATGTAGGTGACAAGAAGTGCATACAGACTTTCAGAAGGAAAACACAGTGAAACCATTTACTGCATTTTTTACAACATCCTCTTTTGTTCTACAAGATTTAGGACTCTATTTATAAAATAAATTGCACACTACAGATTGGACCTGCGACAGCACAGTCAGTACAGTATCTAGACTATGAGCTGGATGGTCCAGGGTTTGAATCCTGGCAGGGGCAAGACAAGACTAGCTCTTGGACCTACCCAGCCTCCTATTCAATGGAAAATGACACTCTCTCCTGGACGTAAAGTGATTGAGGTGTGATGCTGACACCACTTACCTCCATCCAGTGCCAAAGTTAAGAACAAGTGGAGTTATACTTCTTCTCCCTCTATATGCCTTCATGGCATGGCCAGGGACTACAACTAAGGTCAGCTTTATGTAATGGGACAAAAAGAGCAGGCTTCTTTCTCCCACTTCCCTGAGGATGAAGACAAAGGCAGTATTCAAAATGCTGTGCTCAAGAGGGCTGTAGTTTCATTGGACAATGGACAAGAGATTGGAACACTAGTGGTGGTGGTGGTGGTGGTGGTAGTAATGGGAGTGGTGGTGGTGGTGAAGTCGTGGTGATGGTAGTGGTGGTGGTGGGAGCAGTGGTGGTGGTAGTAGTAGTAGTAGAGCAGCAGCAGCAGTAGTAGTAGTAGTAGCAGCAGCAGCAACACCAGTATACCACTGTCATTAACTTCCAGAACCACTAACCATCTAAGACACCACAATAATTAATTTTATACTTTTAATTTTCATACAAAAAATAACTTATCATAAGCAAAATGCACCTGCAACATCCATGGGTGGTTAGGACCAGCCTGGAACAGAACCTCCCGTCCACCTGCTCCACAGGCCTCCAAGTTAACGAATGCCCTTACTTCCTTTGCCCATTTGTGCTGTGTTATGAAACCGTGGGATGCCTGCAGCACACAAAAACATAACATAGAACATGTGAGAACAGCAGCAACTCATACGACAGCTGCCTGTACTCTCAGACACATTTTCTTCTATCATACATCTGGTCATACATGACATATTATATAAACAGCAATTATAATGAGTGATGAAATCCAAGTTTACAGCACAATAAACACGGAAAGTAAAATCTTGGTGCCTGAATAAACACAAACATTAGCCTTAAATTTTCCTTCAACAAAAATGAAAAGCCATACACATAACTGAAGCAAAAAAACAGACATTACAAATCTAGAATTTACTGTAAGTGCTTGAGTGCTATTCCTAGGACTTCCCTGTGATTCTACTGGATAAATCCTGAAAAGCTTTTTGGTTCAGTGCAGTGGAGTAGGTTTTACATCCTGATGTTTCTCCAGGCTTCATGACACCTGCTGCATTTTGTTCTTATGTTGCTCAGCAGATTGCAGTATTAAACTTGAATACTGCCACAGTTCCATCGATGCAATTACAATATACAGTGAAAGTCCAATAAAGAGTCTGAAATCCAGCATTCCCAACAGTGTGGCACAAAATGTGGCAAGGACCAGTAAGCAAACTTCTGGTGAAAAATGAGTGATGGCAGCACCAGACAATCTGAACAATACCCAGCAGAATCAACTCAGCTGATCAACATCTCACATGACATCAGTCCAACATTTTCAATTGCTATGAATGGAAGTGCTTCTATTTTCCAGCCAGTTCTTTGATTTGTATTTCAGATATTATATCCATCTGACAGTAATAATGGCAATGAAAGTGAGGACTGTATGTTTATATAAAACCAGCATTTGTACTTCCATCATACCCAACAGCCATGCACCACTTTCATCCTGATGGTGCTGGACTATCAGGAGTATAGAGGATGTCATATTCTATATTAGTTCCTTTAAAATTTTAAGTAATCATTGAAGGAATTATTTAACCACACTACTACATGATGAATTATAAAACTCTACCAAGGACATCAATAGACACTTTTTGGCAGATGGCACTAGAGGAGAAAGAGTAAGCGTAGTTTCGGGCTTCCACAGCAAGGTAAACGAGATCTCTGCTCTTCTATGAAGTCACGCAGTGTAAACTAGTAGTAAGTTACTCCTCCCTTGGGCCTCAGCAGCACAATTTCCTCCCTTTTTCCCCTCCTGAGTCCATTTTCACTTTTTCAGCTCTTCATCCCACAGCAGCTACTCCCCTGTTGACAAAACAGCTCTCTTCCTCTCTGCAATTGTCACCCCAACCCCGCAGGACTCACTTGCCAACTATGTTCCTCGTCCCTCAATTTTCTTGTTTCTCTTTCTCTCTTTTATATCTTTTACTTCTCTTCCTCTTCTTACTTTATTTTATTGGTCTCTTTCCCCTCCCCTTCTGCATCTGTCGGTGGCCTCACATTCCCAGGGCCATTTTCCTTCACAGTACCTCCTAGACAATTCTAATTACTTCCTTCATATCCTTCTTCCCCTTTCAAGCCTTCCACACTCCACTAACTCTAGTGGCTAGTGTCACGTTCTCCAAGAACTAATCGCTGCCACCCGCACAATTCCCTACATAACTGCCCCTCAAATGTTCCTGGAATTCTTTGAAGATGGGACCAACAGGTTGTACTGCACACTGATAACTAACTACTGGTCTATGTTGCATAACATCCCAGAAGGGTGAAGATCTCAAGAAAAAGTAACTTTGTCCCATTACAAATTCATAAACAGTTCTGGGTGACAGTCTGCCATAGTTTACAAGCTCCTTTTCTCACATCACATACACCAGCTTGCCCCTTTAAATGCCAACAGCAAAATGAATTCACTCGTTCCATGTATTCACTAAACTCTTCTCCATAACAAATTCTCTGATGTGTTTTGGAAGATCGTATCTTGCAACCAAAGATCCTGATATCACTCACTTGCAACAACAGTGTCACAACTCAAAATGTGTAATTTTTCAGGAGGTTTTGAAGTGCTATAATTTTTTATGAGTGCAACGATACAACTGCTCTCCAGCGGCCAGTTTCGCAAAATGTGTTATGACACTATACCCGTTAAAAGTGCATCTGCTAACGTTTCTTTCTATACCGATAACTCAAAAATGCCAAATGTTGAGTTGTGACATGCTTGTCGCAAATCAGCGATATGTTAAACTGACCACTTACTGCCACCTAGTACTGAGTTTAAGAATACATGGAACTCCACTCCATGACATGTCCTCACAGCATAATTAAGCACAGGGACAATTTCATGATATAGAATATAAGCTCCTATATGCAACCTGCATCAAATTTTCCTCTGCACCATTGAAGAGCAGGATTAAGTTGTGTTTTAGTGGGTGATCCATCTGCGTGACGATCTGAAGAATCTCCAGCATTACGGCACAACTGGCTCCATCATCACTGCCCCCTAAAAAGAAATGTCCATGTATTAACTACAACCATTATTCATAATTCACACAGGGAATACTTTGAATAATATTTGAATATACCTCAAAGAAAATGGTTGTAGGGCATGGCCCAGATTGATGTGGCTCAGTTGGGAAGAGATGTCAGGCTCTTGTGAATGTAGTTATGAAACTGTTCATGGCATAAGGTGCACGGAATTTCCACAGTAGCTGAGAACCTATTAGATTCTGAAGAACGACTCTGCTCCATGGAGTCAGTCAGTCAGTTATGCTACCATGGAAATACAACATCAATTCCAAATTTTGGAAACATAGTTTCTATCACATTAAGAAAGCATCTGAGCAGCCCCTTTATGTGCAGAGTGTCATTCTGTTTAGTAAGCACCATACAACAAAACAGCACCATGCAGTCACAGCAACTGTGAATACTAAATTTCATACTGCAGTCACATGTTAAAACTCTATTCCATTGCACTTAAACCACAGTCTATTAGCTTTGTTATGACTCTTGTGCATACACGTAGTAAACATCATCTTTCTTTTCATGACACCCTGTGTGTAAACAAGGTATTACTAGACAGATAAGATTAGTCACCCAACACCTAAATATAGCACAGGCAAGAGAAAGCAGGTCAGAGCAAGCTTTGGTATTCAGGAAACCAGCTGTAAATTACTGCAGTGTCCATGTTACCATTCATTATGTAACATATGCAATTTGGGCAGTACATCTTCCAGAGCAGGTAATACAAGAACTGTCAATCACAGTTTGGATTTATAGTTATTTAATATCAAATATATACAATGACCACAGGAGAAACAAATGCACTCGGAATATTTGAAAGGGGGAATGTAAATAAAATATATGGATAGGCCCATAACAGAAGGAGAATGCTGGATAATAGGAACAAGGATGCATTACAAGAAGAGTAAAATTTATAGAAATCCCTCTGGCTAAGATGGTATGGTCATGTTGAAAGAATGCAAAACCAAAGAATACCAATACAAATTGCAACAGCTAAAATTGAAGGAACAAGTTAAAGAGGAAGACCACATAAAAGACGGAAAGATGAAGCTGAAGATGACTTAAATGCAACGGAAATAAAAAATATGCAAGCATGGCCAGAGATCATAAGGAATCCAGAAACACTGTATTGGAAGACAAGGTCCACATCAGATTGTACAGCTTGGGAAGAAGGAGAATATTAAATATACAACATGTTTCGGCTTTGCTACGCCATCATCAGGTATCAGTAATTATAAAAATATTTTCAGAAAATTATATGACAACAGAATTCATAGTAAGAATGAGAACTGTGGTCACATATAATTTTCTCAAAATAAGTTTATAATTACCGATAACTGATGATGGTAATGTACAGCCAAAACATGTTATATATTTAGTGTTAAATAAATATAACTCTGAGTTGTGACTAAAGGTTTATATATTTCCTCTTTTGCAAGTGGCACAACAGGATGTGTAGACTAAAGTTTAATGTATATTCGACCTTATTCTTGTCTGTATGTTACAAGCATGATCACATACATCTGTTATTTTAACTCACGTTCATCTTCAAATTATTATGTTATACAAACCAAGAAGGAACAGATAGGTGGACCATGTAAGAAAAGAGCTGACGACCTACTTAAGTTACACAGGCATCAACTAAAGATGAAAACTGCGATCTACAAAGGGCATGCTCCTGTAAGGCGGCACCTGTACACTATGGGCCTGTTTGATGGGAATCCAGTCTGCAGATTTTGCAGAATGGAGACCAAAACAGTGCAGCATATTATTTGCTGTTGCAAGGCGTTGGCTCGTCAGCGCTATGATGTCTTTGGGAGGGTGACTGTCGAACCAAAAGACATAAGCACAGCCTCAATAAGGGACCTTTGCTTCTTTATACAAGGCGCTGGGCTATTGAGGCTGTGCTGAGTGAAATATTAGGGCTGCACAAAAAGCCAGACTGTGGTACAATTGGTGCATAAGCTGACAGGCAAGAAGAAGGAGAAGGAGAAGAAGGAGAAGGAGAAGAAGAAGAAGAAGAAGAAGAAGGAGAAGAAGAAGAAGAAGAAGAAGAAAAGGAGGAGGAGGAAGAATAGGAAGAAGAGGAGGAAGAAGAGGAAGAAGAAGAAGAAGAAGAAGAAGAAGAAGAAGAAGACAACTTCCCCACTACAGACATGTTCACAATGCCACAACCCAGTTATAATCCAACCCAGATCATCAGTTGTTTCACATGTCCTAATCTCAGGGAATCTAAGTGTTCTAAGTACCAAAACAGTAATTTCATAAATATCTGTACACCATAAAATATTCTTTCTATTATGTCACCAGATTATTACAGTTCACAGATGTTTGCGTGTATGGATGCGCCATTGAAAATATGCGCACTATTAGCCTCAGTGTAATTTAACAAGACTAATCGTATCCTGGGTAGAAAACAGACTACTCCCTTTCATTAAGATTTCAAACTCGCACAGTCTCAAATCCATCCCTTCTTAAATATTCTTATTCTTCCCAATTGGCTGTTTAAATCCCACTACTCCCTAATGGGTTCAACAGTCAAAACTGTAAATACTTTGTTTCTATTGGCTCACTTACATAATGTTGTTCCCGTATTGTAACTAGCATAATCTCCTCATGTCTTACTGGTCTTCTCTCTCTCTATATCTCCCTGTCACTCTCTCTATCCCTCTAAGCTGCTATAAAAATCCGTTATAATCGCCATTCCACCCGAAACTAAAATTACTAATTCAAACAAATCTACCCTATCTATCAAATGTATAACTTTAAAAACCTCATAAAACTTAAACTAACTATAACAGTTATATAATCAAAAGCTGAAACTGAAGGAATAATATTTTGGCTTCATTTTTTTGCACTATCCTTGTATTTGGCCCCAAAGGAATGGTAACAGCCATTATAAGACATGTCACACCAGTCCCGCCCAATCCGTAGTTCGTAGGCAACATGTTGCCTGCTACACTGTGTTATGTTGCCCATGGAGACATTTGAAACGGGAAAACATTTTTAACTCTTTCCCTTGCAAAAACCATTTTGAAAACTTCTGAGCTGTTTATTTAAGGAGGCATACATTACATTACATTAGCAGTTCACTCTGTAAACATGTGCTCAAAATAGCAACACCCTAGCCTAGTTATTCTGAATGAAGGCATCACGATGTGCTTGAAAATCAATTAGTATTATACAAACGTACGTCAGCACAATCTATTTATTCTAGAGTAAGGCTACATGTTTCGACTAGATGTTAGTCATCTTCAGGCCCCTACACACAAAAACAGTGGAAAACAACGTCAACACCCAAGAGAAGATACTCACATCCACAGAGTGGAACAAGACCAACCACAAGGGATGAAAAACAGTGAAACGACAAAATACACATATTGACAAAAACCTCCAGGAAAACTCCACCTGACATTACCGTGCAAACATTCCAGGAGGCAATACCAGAAAACTAACACAACTATCCATAATAAATAAGGAAAGCAGAAACATCCCAACAACAACTGTAATACGACAACGGCATCCCACAGTTGAACATCCGGTGAACATCAGCGCACTAAAAAGGAAGGAGTTCTATGCTTTAGTGGTTTCATGCTTAAACACAGCCTGCAAATAAAAATAACTCTGTAGTTATAACTTTTCTAAAAGCTTTAGCAAATAAGTAATCCACATGTAAAC
>Ga0123352_10011869_pt1 | contig 13745 bp, 12 predicted proteins | sample TergutLab28metaG_FD_89700 | JGI IMG/M metagenome (GOLD analysis project Ga0123352, IMG submission 89700) | Labiotermes labralis P1 segment gut microbial communities from Petit-Saut dam, French Guiana - Lab288 P1 | ecosystem: Host-associated > Arthropoda: Insects > Digestive system > Gut ...
AGTGGTTTTTTTTTTGCAGTTTTCTCCCCGACCAATGGCTGGGGTGGTCCCGGGTGGGGGGGGGCGGGGTTCCATCCCCGGGGGGGAACCCCCCCCCCCCCCCCACTAGACAAACCTTCTAACCAAGGGATATCAGGAACACTTTTCCCATTGGTACAGCAGCAGGGCTATGAAGCTGATTGGTCTCCTTCCTATGGTGCCTATGTTTGAAATGTGTGAAACCTCATCTGAACTTCCTGTTAATCTCAAAAGGACATGTTGCTGTATTAGGTGCAGAGATGACTTTATCTTTTACCCTTGAGAATATAGCTAGGCCCCTAATGCCATGTCATCTCAGGTCAGGATGAATGGTATTGTTACTTAGTATGTATAGATACATGTATTTTTTATATAACTGTACTTAATGATAATGCTTCTCAAAATGTGTGACATGCCATTTTGGTGTAATGGATTGTTTGAGGTTTTGCGATGTTGCTTGAGTGTTGATCATGTGTTTGAAGTTGCACAGATTCTTATATTTTATTTATAATATACTAATAAGTCATGCCTGGGTTGATAAGTGACACCATACTCATCTTGAAACATGTTTCTAATGCTGAAGCAGTTTGATTGCAGAACATGTTCGCATCCTTGCAAAAATACAGTTGTATGAAATAACTGAAGCTCAGGTATCCTCTTAAGTTGAGTGTAAGTGTCCGTCCAAAAGCAGTAAGTATGTGATACTGTTCCATTGCATGTAATCATAAAGACATTGATAAAGTTGTCACTTTATATCTACTTCCAGCTGCATGTTAGCAGTGCATTCAAATTGTAACCTGATACCTTTCAAGTTATTACACATCCATTCTGTGATTGACAGGAACATTTTTTGCACATGTCTACCATATATACTCAGATTTTGTATATGAGTCATGTCTTTCTTGTACATTTTATAAATCTGTTGTTAGTGTATCTACAGTTTTGTATTATATATAAGGGGTAATATTTTTAACACCCTCCATTTTTTATGCATATGGCAGTGCAGCTGTGGGTTAGAACCTGGTGTTTCTGGGCTGTTGCATAGTATCAACCAGTTAAAATTAGATGGTGTTTAGGGATGTCTTGTCAGTCCCATCATCTGGGTACAAGTGGTTTGGATGTGTGTGTGTGTGTATATATATATAGGTTGAGACATGGGAGGTGTCTGGAGATGTGGGTGTGCTAATCACATAGGAGGGATGAGGTGTTACAAGGAGGGAAAGGAGAAGTATGCAGGGGATAAATATGTCAAAGTATGGAGGTTTGGTGTTTTTTTTGTGGTGTACTTGTTTGTGTACTAGACAAGTGCACCACAACGTTGGTGAATTGTAACCATTTGATACTGCCCAACAGCCTAAAAACACCAGATGTTAATATGCATCGTGACAAGAGCCTGTAATCTCATGCAGCTTTAGGGTGACATTGTATTAACTATCTTTGTGTAACTGTAGACATGCATATAATATTAAGGAAAGTGTTTTATATAGTACTGGCAGTTAACAAATCTTCCATCTGCGCATATTACCAGTTACATTTAAACTGCTGGGAATACACGTTTTTGTTTTCTGGTACCTAGGGGATGGGGGAGGATTTGGCACCCATCTTCAAATTTCGAGGCAACAGTTTATTTTTTGGGAATACGGGGTTTTAGAGCTTTCAATTTAGTATGGAGTTGGTGGCCATTCTTTCATTGGAGGGTAGCAGTATTAGTGTTGTAGTAGCAGTCCTTGGCCATTTGCACTGCGCTGTGACACTTGCAGTAGTGTGGTGCATGGCCAGTAAAACTTACCTGCATTGCTGAATATCTGTATTTGTTGTTGTGTTTGTTGCATGCTGGTGTATAACATTATGATCAGAAGCACTGGTCATGGAGGGTGTCCAGGTTTGATTTACATCTGAGGAGATCTTGAATGATCCCAGAATCAGCCATTTTCTTGTGTTCCCAACCTGTCCAGGCAACTGTTTTAAAATGGACCGTGGTTGAGTCATTCCCATTTCATAGCTTATCATTTGTAATCCATAAAACATATACAGTTTTTGTAAGATTTGAAGTTTTTTGGCAGTGAAAATTCATATTGTTGACTTCCAAGTTATAACTGATTGTTGCAGTCTGGTATATGGGTATCAAAATTTCATATAAACACACTACCTCCATCTTCATGATTGATGTCCTGCAATGAACACAAAGGCTTCACAGTCCTCCAAAACACTGACATCCAGCTGCCAGATCACATCATGTTATAATAACCTAAAAGACCACATTGTGAACAAATAATTTTCATCTGAAGCAGTACAGAAAAATGTGGATCATAAAATTATAGAAATAAACTAGCATAAGGGATGTAGAACGTGAGGCAGTAAAGAAGAGATAAGGCAAGGCATGTAGGTTTGTCTCACATCATTAAGCTGATCCATTTCTGAAAACACTGCTGGTTGACATTGCCCATTCTCAGCTTCACTTATTGTAGTAGCCTAGAGGTAAGAAAGACTGTTGGTTTTTCACAGTTTACATAAAGAACAATGGTATGTGTTGTGGTTTAGAACTACCATGCAATCTGTGAAGTTCTAGATTTTGAAGGTGTAAAATGTCCTTACCTTATTTTGCCTACACAAATGTGTCATTGAGAAATAAGAATTTAGCTGTTGGTTATATTAGGTTGAAACTTTCATCAGATGGATGCAATTCTGGAAAGCTGAGTTTCTCACAGCAGTGACTATGAAAATTTTTCTGGAATGTGACTCCATGTAGCCTGGTAGAAGTGTACCAATGTTTTGGAGAAACCTGCCCTTTGGGATAAATTCATTCCTCCATGGTGATCTATGATTGAGGCAGTAGTATCCTCTGAAATGTCATTTCACTTCTACTGGACCTCACAGTATCGTATCCCAGAAGGCAGCAATTCAGTGTATCTCAGATGAATTTGATGTAACTATTGAGCTGTAGGCAATAAGTTGCTTCAGTTTTTACTCTTTGTCGTAGAAACAGTTTTATGATGTACATAGCATATACTTCTGTGTATCTGATAACAATGAACCCTGTTGGGTTAATGATAAGAATCTGTGAAAATGGCGCTATGAGTTGTTGAGCAGTTACAGCTTTGAGGTGTGTGTTTTTCTGGGATATAATGCTGTATGTCTGGGTATTTAGTTCCTGACATTTCTTCTTGCATCATGGCATTATGATCCTTGAAGACCAGACCACTGTGTCATCATGTAACATCAGGAACCCGAAACTAACGGTGCAGCAGTATGTCTTAGAAGAATCGATACCTCATCCGTACTGCTGCAAATGCTTTATAGAACTCACAATGCTGACTTTATATCTGTGTTGCTGTGGTGCTACATATGTGCCTTGTGTAAACTGGTTATATAGGCCTATTATGTATGTATTTTGCCAAACTGAATTTGATTGTCCAAATGTCAGTGTGAACCTGGTTTTAGGTTTGTCTGGGATTTGTCCCTTGCATGGAATGTCTGTAGTTTTGAAGTTTTAGATTCTTGTGGCATTGGTATTCATGATGGTCTTCTGAGATGTGGCACTGCAGGTGTGTAGATAGGAAACAACATTTGGAGGAACCTGCTGCTTTCATCTTCAGGTTAGAAGAGTGACTGTTCTACTCTGAAAAGAGAGGCAGCAGGTTCCTTCAAATTGTACCAAACTCAACAGCATGCAGTCCCAGAAGACCATAATATTATGTTTAGATTTGGTTCACTGGAAGAGTTGTGTTTATCTTTAACTTATGCCATCTAAATATCAGTGTCTAAGTTGATAAACATATACATACATACATACATACTTACCACACATACATACATACATACTTACATACATACGTACGTACATACGTACCACACATACATACATACACACATACATACCACACATACGTACATACATATGTACGTACATACATACATAGATACATACATATATTAACACTTAGCATGGAAAATAGTAACAGATCTTTGTACATATTTTTTCTTAACTGTAACCAGTTAAGAAAGAGCTAACACAAGTTGGGAGATAACAAAGTACGAAGTGTAACCTTAGTGCCTAGGTTTAGAACGTAATGGCTGATATGGCTATGTTTTCCTCTCTGTCCACTAAATGACTTCTTGGAGTGATGTTTACTTCATGGGACAGTTTACATTTTTGTCTTCAGATGAAATTTGGTGTACCAAACTTTTTTTCTCCATCAAACAGTCTGGTATAGCAAGAATGTTAAAAGGTTTAAAATATTTGTGTATCTGAACAGCTTTCATTTGGATTTGGAACACACACCCATAAACATTACAGAGTTCCATAATTTGAAATTCATACTGTCTGTTTTGATTTAACATTGAATCACTCGTTCCTCGATCTTGGACTTCAGTACAGTTCAGAAGCACTGATTCAGAGTTTCAGCTGAATATTGTAGTGACAGTTGTCTAGGAGTTTAATGTGGTTATCAGTGTTTGTGTGAGTGTAAAGCAGGAAGCTTGTGCTGTTTGCAGATCTGGAACATGTGGTCAGTCTTGTGTGGCTTGTTTTTATTCTTGGCTATGAGATAAAGAAGTGATTATTTTTGTATATTATCAGAGGGAGTCTATTAATTTTTAGAAGTTAATATTTGACATATAGAATATCCAAAATTAATAAGCATATTAATTGATGTTTATGTGTTTTACTAGTTTCGTGTATGTACAGTGTGTTGCATTGAATAATGTTCTGTATGTTGCCTTATTACTGGTTTGACTGTCCCCTCTGTATTGTGCTTTCTTTTTTGAAGAGTCTTTCTCAGTACGTTTGACACGACCCATAGCACAATGACATTCTGTTTTAATATTATTTTGTGTTTGTCATGTAGTTCATGATCAACTCAAAGGGAAGAGATTCAGAAACAAGTTGGTACTCTGTAAGTCAGCTTCTTTTATTTTTTTGTACTTATTTTGAAACAGTCTTCATGTTCTTGTGTGGGCTGTTTTCTTATTTTGATTGGGGCACAATTTTTTTTACCAATCCTACAGATGTTTTGCACTTCTTAGTAGCTTGAAAGTTTATACTGTCATTTGATGGGCTTAGTGGATACAGAGAGGGAAAATTGTTAGCTAGTGACTATGGCTGTATTGAGACTAATTCAGATGATTGCAGTTTTAAAGGATGGAGGATTATATTAAGTTTTTAATGTCCCAGTTTAAGAGGACAGTGCCTGTCCACCTGATATCTTCCCTGGGTTATAAGACTCTCAAGTCAAAACAGTTATCAGATCCGAATGAAACATTTTAAATTGTAACAAGAGTTAACGTTATTTATGACAAGATTTAAAGTGGTTTGTAACAAAGTTAACTTGATTTGTCTGTTTCTGGTTAATGCAAATGTGAATCTTCCATCCAGAGTCTTTCCAGAATTTGAAATGATGTTGCATCTGCGTTTCCCTGCTCCATTGTAGGTTCCATCATCAGAGAAAAATCACTTTGTGGCCTGAAGCTAATAGGTTAAAGTGACAACGATTGTTGCCCTGTATGCTGCACATATCGCTCATGAAACAACAGTGTTTCATAACCCTCACAATTCATCAAATTTGATTCCTGAATTATTAGACAGTTGTGTTTCAGACATACCTTTTGTCATGTTTATGTGCCTGCAAAAAAATTGCTTTTTGACGTACTTTCATAAACATAACATGCTTATGTATTGGTCTGTTAAGGATCTGCCAAATTTTTTCTGTCTCCAGTGAAATCGTATATCAGTGGGTTACAACATGTTGCTGTTTTCGTGAGCAACATAGAGGTACTATGGTATGGGGTTAATTTTGATGTACAAGCACAGTCGGCTCCTCCAGCATGTGTTATAGTCTGTATCATATTATTACTTTGCAGTGTGATTGTGCTATGTATTTTTAATAATTCTTTTATGTTTAATATTCCAAAGATCTGTTTATATCTTGTATAGTGAAGTTTTGATTTTAACAAGAAGTATTACAAATCTTAACTGTTACAGGTGAATGTATATTTTTAATAGTGTTATATAACTTAACTCTAATTGAAATTGTGTATTCTTGAACCAATAAATAAATTGCTATCTGTGGAATATGTGTTTGCTTTTGTTTGACGTCCTTCCTTGCAAAGCTTTGTGGTGTGTGTACAGCTGTGCTGTGTTCCTGTCATTTCTAATCTGCTGTAATCCGTCGGGCAATACCTTACTCATGGTGACACTTACAGATCCTGACTTAAGTACAGATGAAGATGGAGTTCCTAATTCATGGAATCATGGGAGAAGTATGGGTGCAACATCTCCTCCTCCCCCTCCACCCCCACCTACAGATAGTGCCCCTGCATCACCTGTAACTCCACGGTCACGGAGTGCAACCATGATGTCCAGAGGTAAGTAAACCTCTCCTACCCTGAACACATTTGGCATATTTTCACTTACAAGATAGTTTGTTAATGTGGGCACATAACATTACTGAGTATGCTTCAAGGTCCTAAGATGTTTGATGTGGTACACATTTTTAAACATCTGCTTTACTTTTTGGTTGCTTTGAAAGACTGTAAATTGAAAACTGTTTAATGTAGTGTGTTATGAATTTGCTGCTGGTAATTCTTTTACTGCCAAAAATTTGGAAGGAGAATATATTTTCAATAAAAGGCAGACTATGAGCAAAAAAAGTTGGTGTGTCTTTTACTGTCTGTCTGGTTTTTCATAATTATGTAATTATAATTACATACTCAAAATTTTTGTATGTATTATGGCAAGCTATATAAATGGTTTCAAAGAGGAGAGGCAATGTGATGTGAAGTGATGTGAGGCCGAAGGTTTGCATAACAGTGTTGCAGCAGCTTCACATGTTCTGGTATGCTAACATCATAATAGGTACTGATGTTTCAGAGGTTTGTAATGCCTTCATGGTTAAGGTCAAGCAGGAGTATTGTAATCGTGTTGCATTGCAATTGTACTGTGTATGATCATAAGGCTCATCATCCCCGTTGTGTTTATAATTAAACTAGATTGGAGTGTATGTACTTGTCTAACACAACTATATGATGGTAGAGATATGTATTTCTATACATATCTCTGCTGTCATATAGTTGTGTTAGACAAGTACATACACTCCAATCTAGTACTGTAAATGTTTGTAGCTGTACCAGTTGACATGACAGAATGCAGGGCTGGTCAACTTCACCCCACAGAAGGACCACATAATTTGCAATGGACTTGCATGAGGGCCGCACTTCTGTATACTTATATCAAAAGCTGAGGGGGAGTACTGAATTCAGTAGAAGGCCATTATTTGCAAGTTGCGCAAAAAGTGCCATTGAATGACAAAGAAGTAGGCTTTACAAAACTCAAGAAAACACAAAGAATGATTGGTTTAATGTGTGCTGCCTTAAAAGTGATTTCCATTTCCTAAACATTTTCTCTGCTAATAAGGTTGCCATACTATCTTCATGTTTTTACCATGCATCAATGACGATTAAAACATTTTATTATCCAACAGATGCGCAAATATATAATTCGTAGGTACAATTAGAATTATTATAAAATATTTAAAATACTTAAAATTGCTCCAACATGTTTCAGATCACAAGGGATTCATCATCAGGGAGCTCTATACAGTGCTTGGCTAAAATTACAGTAATGGTTTTATGATAGAACCATTAATTTAATTTTAGCCAAGCACTGTATAGAGCTCCCTGATGATGGATCCCTTGTGATACGAAACATGTTGGAACAATTTTAAATAGTTTATAATAATTCTAATGGTATCTACGAATTCTATGTTTGTGCATCTGTTGGATAATACTATACATACTATGTTCTGTTGATCTTAGTATTACATTTGTTAAACTGAAACTATTCAGGTGACCAAGGGCTGCATGTTGGCCAGCCCTGGTGTAATATATCAGAAGAATTTTGTGTTCATTCTAATACTCAAACAAATGGGTTGAAAGTAGATTGTTGTCTGAGATGTGCTACCACATACTCTGGTAAAATTTACCTGTGGTGTGGAAGGATGTTGCCACTATGCAGTGTCAAACCCTAGAAGATGCATAAGGACTGATGCTCGTTATTCCAGGGGAATACTGCAGTCATGTCTGGCAGCATTCAAAACAACTTTTCCTTGCTGGGTTGCATGTGAAATAGGAACTGTCAGATATCAGATAAAGTGGGTTAAATGTAATCTGTCCTTATTTTCTTTCTCCTTTACATCTGAGAGCCTTGTATTTACAAGCAATTACGGGACTTAACCATGTACACACGTTGCAAGAGTTGTATGTCATTTTTCATACATAGCCACCATCCAATTCCATACAGTTTTTATGTTACATTATGGTGCTGCCCACAGTATGTGGTATGCTGTGTGACATTTAAAAATGTTGACTCCCATTGACTCCATCAGGGACCCAATGACAGCATGTCTAGGTTACCCAGCCTCAACCTGTTTCATTATACCACTTCTGATTTTATTTGGGAGGTGTTTAGTTCAATTCTCAGCAAGGATACAAATTGGGTAGGTTTCTCGTGGTTTTTCTCCGTCACCGGGGGGGGGGGGGTGTTAGAATGTTTCATCAAATTAGGTCACTACCACTTCATTCCATATCACTGTCAGAGTGATTGTCATTAATCATCATTTTGTTGGGCACCAAATAGTCTTAGGCTGCTGACTGTTCTTTACAAAAAATTAATCTCTCATGTTGGAAGTAGATTTGTCCTTATCCTTGATTAAGCACTATTCTCTGAAGGTCTGCAGCTGAGTGGATTCATAGCTCCATAGTCTTAGCACTAAGATACATTTTTAATTTTGGCACTAATCAGAGGTGAGGAAATGTGGGAGTGAGATGGTTTAATGGCTGCTTTGGACTGGACCAAGGTTCATTAAATTCCTGTAGGGGACATTTCTAGACTTGAGGGGCCTACACAGACTTCTATTTGTGGGTATTGTGGGGCTCTTTTTGCCCATGCACCATATTACCTGAGCTAAAGTCTACTTACTATTCTGTAGAAGTAACAAAATAGAGGTCATTTTATGGCTGTGAATGATACAAAAATATTTTAACACAAGTATTCCATAGATTCAAAAATGTTCATATCTGCCACTAAAGTAAACAAACTGCATGCACTGAGGTTGGAATATCTGAACTGCTTTATTTTTTCTCTAATGTACTGGTGGAAACCAACTTCAATATGCAAAGTTGGTTTGGTACGATAGTTGAAATGTATTTGGTAGAAACACGCACTCTTAGATGTTCACATCCATGAATTTGAAAGTAAGGAGTTACGTAATGTGATAGCAGCTTATTTTGAGGGACAGTGTATGTATTTTACTACAGCAGTTTGTTTTCAATGTAGGTCTACTTTTTATATTGTAGGTTTCAGTTCAAATGTTCTAGCTGTTTGTACTACCTTGACAGTGCATACAAAGAATATTCAGTTAATTCTTGTCTGTAGCTCAGTGTAATGACTGGGTTATAGACTGTGTGACCAAGGAGTTGGGGTTTGATTTGCAACAGAGACAGCATCATGACTGAATCTGCAGCCAAACTAGTATCTTATCGAACTGGTGTATGAGGCTCATTTGCCAGACAAAAAGTGGCCAAGGCGTGGAGTTCAAGTGCCAAAGGTGTGTGTGGTGCTGCGTTTTGACTGTCTCATAAGTCTTCAAAGTTTGATGTTTAAATTAAGCACAGAGATCAGTTTTATCTTCCATGATATTTGGTACAAATTATTTTGAATTGCTGTTCATTGGAATAAACTCATACAAGTTCCAAGTAATGTGGTAACAGACACCAGCTTTCTCACCACTGTTTACCTCTAGCTGAGAGTTCCCAGGACTTACAGGAAGAGCTGAAGTCTGTTTTGGAGTTGTTCCGGGAGAAGAGACGCAATTTGGAAATTGTAAAAACTCCAGAAGTATATATCAGCCAGAGGTCTAATCCAGAAGAAGTTCAAAATTGGCTTGAAGCAAAGGGCTTCAGTGGAAGGTAAGTTGAAAGTTGAAGAATTATTTTGAAATGGTTCTCCAGTGATGGTTTATGAAAAATATATACTTTGTACTTGCATGTACAGTTGACACAGAATTTAGTATTACACTTACTAGTTTACAAGCAACTAAAAAAAAAGTTTAGTAGCTTTACCCTGAGTAGATAAAAGAACTCCACCTACTGTGTGAAATTCTGAAGATTAAATACAAAAAACCATAATTTTTCCTGTTGTTCTGTCTGGAAGTGCATCTTTGTGTTTTATGTGAGGGGAAGAACATAGACTGAGGATCTTCAAGAACATGTGCTGAGGAGAATGTTTGGATTTAGGACAAGCAAGTAACAAGAGGCTCAGCAACACTGCCTAGTGAACAGAAAGGGTGCCCAAATCCCAAGAGCCAGTTGTTGTGGCAGTAAGGTTTTGTATGGTGGCCTCTTATATTTGTGGTTCTCAGTATGGAATTTTCTGTATTTCACCCTTCTGGCATATAGAATTTTGAGATGGCACCTAGAGGGTTGGAAAATTTGTGAAAACCTGTTGATCATAATGGAGGCAGTAGTTTCCTCCACAACGCCGATATGAATTTTATACTATACTCCACAGTGTCACACACCAGATGATTGTAATCACTGGGCTCACCACCATGCAGTGGCATAGCTGCGGTGTGTGGGGAATGATGAGACTGCCCAGGGCAGCAGATTCCAAAAGGGTGGTAAAACCAATATTTCAAAATTAAAAAATTTTATTTTCTGCACTCAACATATTTTAAATTATTTACACAAATAAAAGGAATTGCAATAAATGATTGTGATGTTTTTAAAGTTCATAATTTCTAGCAGGATTGGCCGTTGTGATTGCTTGCCCTGGGCTTCAAAAAACCTAACTATGCCTCTGCCACCATGGGAACCTCAAAACCAGCACTGTCCAGTTTCTACAGGCAGCATCTCCAAATAATACTAGCACACGTTCCACTGCCAACACTACACCACTGTTGATTATTGTTTTTTTCATTGGAATTACTGTTATGTACTTTCTGGTACTGTACAATAGCAACACCTTCTAAAGATAATTTACTTGTTTTTAGAGCTCGCAAGCAGCTAGGTGGTGTAAGTGGAGGAGAACTCTTCTCTCTTTCAAAATCCAAACTGGAGCAATGTTGTGGTAAAGATGAAGGTCATCGCCTTGATTCACAGCTTCATGTACAAAGAAGTATTTCAGGGGTGAGTGCTATCTTAGTTCTAATTGCTTGCTTTTGTTTTGGATGCTGGATTGGGGTTTGTTTAACAAGAGCAATTAATATGTCCAACAATAAAATAAAAACTACCTTGAATGTTATAAAAATGGAAACATGCAAAATCCATACAAATGAAGGTACTCAACTCAAAAATATAGATGGAAAGTTAATTACTAATCAACAATCAATTGCAGACTCTTTCAATAACTACTTCTTAACAGTAGCTGACAAAATAACTAGTAACACTAAAAATGATAAAACTTCATTAAATTGTAACAATTCCATACATTATCTTCATAAAAACTTTCAGCTTCCCTGTTCAAACATGAAACTAAAATATTACAATACACACACAGAAATAAAAAAAATTATCAAATAACTAAAATCCAAAAACTCTCATAGATTTGAAGGGATTCATATGAAAATTCTAAAAGTAAGTACACCTCTCATCACATCTCCTCTAACATACATATGTAACAAATCACTTTCGTCAGGTATTTTTCCCTCCTGATTAAAATTTTCTGAAATTATGCCCTTACGTATAAAAGGAGACAGAATGGATATAACCAATTTTAGACCTATCTCTTTACTTACATCCTTTTCAAAGATTCTGGAAAAAGTTATATATACAAGATTGTACCAACACATCAACCAAAACAATATATTAGCAACCAAACAAGATGGCTTCAGAAATAATTCCTCAACTGAAAAAGCCTCCTTCAAACTAATAAAAGAAATATTACTAGCACCTAATGATAAATTAACAGTTGGTGGAATATTTTGTGACGTAGAAAAAGCATTTGACTCCGTAAATCATGATATACTATTATCGAAATGTGAATTTTATGGATTCAGAGGCAAAACCAATTCACTGCTAAGATCATACTTCAATGACAGATATCACACAGTACTAATAAATAATAGCTCTTCTAATAATACTACTACTTTTTCAGGATGGGGCAAAATAAAACATGGTGTTCCTCAAGGTTCAATATTTGGTCCTTTGTTCTTCTTAATCTATATAAATGATCATCTGAATATAGTAGCTGAGCCATCAAAACCGATTCTATTTGCAGATGACACAAGCATAATAATTACAAATCCTAGTCTCTCAAAATTTAAAGAATATATTAACAATATAATTGGTAATATAAATGACTGGGTCAGAGGTAACTCGTTATCATTAAATTTTGATAAAACCTATGTTTTGCAATTTAGGCCTAAAAATAGTTATGAAATTAATAAAAAAATAAGTTGTGACAATAAACTGATTAAAGAGACTAAAAATACTAAATTTCTTGGATTAGATATAGATAGTTCCTTGTCATAGAAAACCCATATTGATCAAATGATGATAAACTAAGCAGAGCAATCTATGCAATTAGGTATGTCAAACATTTTATGTCCCAAGATACACTAAAAACAATTTACTTTTCATATTTTCATTCCATCCTATCATACGGCATAATTTCCTGGGGTAATTCTGCATACAGCTCTGATATTTTTAAAATTCATAAAAGGATAATTAGAATAATTATGAATGCCAGAAATAGAGATTCTTGTCATCATATATTCAAGAATCTAAAAATTCTACCATTAAAATAACAATAATTTTTTTCCTTTTATTATTTGTTGCCAAAATTACAGATTTACATGAATTGAATTTAGAAATTTATAATATTAACACCACATTTCGTTCTGACTTTCATACTCTAACTGTAAACTTAAAAACTTTCCAAAAAGATCCCTTTTAATTTGGAATCAAAGTTCTTAATCACCTACTTACTAGCATAAAAAATACATCTCATGACATAAAGCAATTCAGATCTGTTTTAAAAAGTTTCTTTCTTATAAATTCATTTTACTCATTGGAGGAATATTTTGCTTGGAATTCCAATAGAGATCTTGGCTCAGCGTAATCATTTTAAAAGTACACATATAATTATTCTTACATGTAACATAACTCAATACCATTCTATATTATTACTTTTAATTTGAATTCTTAACTCTTAGGTATATTTAAATAAATGCACATATATGTAGATGTAGTGACAGATACCACTTCCAGTTGGTCTTTAAATTTTGTATTTTTATTTATTATATTATATTGTGTGGACATATAAGATAATAAGTTGTGTTGTAAATTGTAATCTGTAATTGATGTAACCATTGTTACATACGTGACTGAATGGATGAACAAATAAACCAAACCAAACCAAACTACTATTAAGTAATGGAAAGCTGAATACAGTATTAAAAAAAAAAAAGTTTATGCAGCATATGGTGGTATTTACATTCCTTGTGTAAGAAGATAAACCCTGCAAATAAAAACTTGTCCCACAGTTTTTAAATCCCTTGTTTTTACCATCCGTTTCTCTTTCTTATCAGTAGGAGTAGTGTTCATTTTGTGGGTCCTTAATTACTGGAAAGATAGAGTCTTGTAAGTAATCAGCCACAGTGAATTATTCTTTTTTTTTTTTTTTTTAAATATTATTTATACATTTAATTTTAAATTCTTTTCTTCCCCACAAA
>Ga0123352_10011870_pt1 | contig 13744 bp, 8 predicted proteins | sample TergutLab28metaG_FD_89700 | JGI IMG/M metagenome (GOLD analysis project Ga0123352, IMG submission 89700) | Labiotermes labralis P1 segment gut microbial communities from Petit-Saut dam, French Guiana - Lab288 P1 | ecosystem: Host-associated > Arthropoda: Insects > Digestive system > Gut ...
TCGTTCCATGACGAAGTGATGACCTATTTCGTGTTTGTTACTGAAAGATATGTATATTTACGTGGTCATATACATACGTACATACATACACACAAGCGTACATACATACATACATACATACACACACATGCATATACATACACACACACACACATGCATACATACATACATACACACATACACACACACACATACATACATACACACATACACACACACACACATACATACATACATACACACATACACACACACACACATACATACATACATACATACATACATACATACACACACACGCACAGCACATATACACACATAAGCTCTTTGTGTATGTATAGGCCTATACGTGTGAGTAGAAGGTTATAATTTTACTTTTCATTGACCTGATTTCGGAGTAACTAGCTAAGGTCTATATTCACAGAAAATAATAATAATAGTCCCCCACATTGGTAGTGTTCTTAATAGCGAAGTGCGAAATAAGAGGAAGCTATCGAGTAGTAAAGTATCTATGCTCACACACAGTTTCAAGTAAACCGGGAAATTTATTCACTCGTTATTTGGGACACATATACAGAAGTACAACGATATAACACGATCCCTATCTGCCCTTTGACCTACGCACTGCAATATAATAACAACAGTACAGCTGCCGACCTTTGGTTATATCCTTTTCTTCCAATCCATCCTCTTTTTGTCATTCTGTATTCAGACAGCGTCATTACCCATGTCCTCTCAGCTGCCATGTCCCACCATTTTCCCGCATTCATCCCAATCTCCTCTTCCTCCCTTACACCGATAAAGTGGTGTGTGCAATTTCCTGAAATTGGTTTCTTTTCTCCTACTTTGTCGCCAATCTATTTTCTTTCTCTCTCACACACCTTGACATCCACTAACATCTGTCTTTTACATTTTCCATCTTTTGACCTCTTGGTGAATACAGAATTTCTTGTGACCTTCCGCTTTTCATCAGAAGAGTTTTCTTTGGTCTTTACACTCATTCAAACCAACGTCTATTCACCATCCATGTTCCTGTTTCCAATTTTTTTTGTCATTCTTCCTCGGTCACTATAATATTCACCCTTTTAAACCCGTATCGATGTTGCATTCCTTTGTAAAAACGTCCTTTTTGCGTTTTCTGTAGCTGTAACTGTGGACAGTGCCAATATTTGCCACGGAATAACAACATCAAACAACAGGATACCGAATGTTTATTATTGATGTCTATTACACAAAGTAAGTTGTTAAATTAGCGTTGTATAAAATAAACAGTATCTATATGAACGACGGTGGGAGGTTATTCTTCATGAAGATCATTGCTTGGCCTGCGATTGGAGACTTCATTTTCATTTTCTTGTCTTTACTTTTAAGTTAAACGAGATAATTTGAATTAATAAATAACTATTTATTCTTTTCTATCTCTTTAGTTACCACGAGTGTCTGAAAGAATAGCAGAAGTGGAATATTACTTTAAATATTGTATAAACAAAAATCACTTTCTGTCCAAATAACTTTCTGAAATCTTACACAAATAAATCAAATATTAATATTATGAATTAGATCTTCTTTAATCTCAAATCATAAAAAACTGAGAATTCTTCATAACGATCAAGAATGAACAAAGTAAAAATAAATTCAATAAATATAGTTTTCCCTGAATGAAAAGTAAAAAGATTTCGAAGATTTCTATTGTGACAAAAGCATTACATTAGAAGTGAAATTAAATGCATAAAAATTTAAGGACTCACTTCCCTTGCAAATTTCAATGAGCATTCCATTGATTTTAATGTGCAATTTTATAAACCATACTTAACAATGATAAGACTCAATATGATTAAAGTGGAATCATTTGGGTGTATGGGGATATTCTGTGTCAGGTGACGAATATTAGAAGCCGGTGTTGACTGGTTACGTAAAACAGGTGACGGAACGCAAGACCTGACACGTGTAACATAAGAAGTTAGTCAGCTACGCGGAGCCAGTGCTTCCCTAATCCACCCCAACAGTCGTATCATTCCATCTAGCCCCTTTACCCCGAGAGGAGAGCTAATTCCAGTAGACGCGGACCGTCATTGTGGCGCCCTCATCCAGGAACCTGATTAATGAGGAATCCACCCGCACTAGCTCCAGTGGCTTACACTGCTCCAACTTCTGCAGTGGCGTCTGTTCTGAGAGGAGAGAAAGGATAAATGGAAGATAGAGAAGAAAGAAGAAAATAGAAAAGAAAGGGAGGAAGGAAAAGAATAATGTAACACAGGTACCAATAAATAAGAGAAGAAAGAACTAAATGAAAAGGACGAAACAAGAGAAGAACGAAAATATGAGGTAACAAGACAGGCGATGTAGATACAACGTAACATTGTGGGTCGTTGGCGTAACCACTGTTGCCGGGGAAATGAAATAAGCACTAAATATTCTGAGTGTGGGGTTTTATCTTTATTTATCGAGTTTGCAAAATGCATGCGCCGTATTATATTGTCACCTGTGAGCTTTCTGACTCTACCATATTCTTCCACATTATCTCATAAAGGGCAAAATTTTCGAGAAAAAATACTGAACATAAAAATGTGTGTTTTGATTATCACTACAACTTTTGTCTGGAATATTTCTCACTATAAGAAGAATTCAGCGAGATATCATCCATAAATGTAAATTGCTCTACACATAAATTACCTGTTATTCTCCTCGGATTTCAATGACATTTGAATTTTCTAGGCAGATTTTAGAAAAATCATAAAATATCAAATTTCATAAAAATCCTTTCGTTGGGAGCCGAGCGGTTCTATGTGGACGGACGGACAGACTGATCTGACAAAGCTTATAGTTGCTTTTCGCAATTTTCCGAGGGCGACTAAAAATGGAGACGAAAGAGTTGGTGTCTTACATTTCAGCACAAAAAGGAAGAGCAATGTCTGTGACACGATTCTGCTAGACGGTCTCCTTGTCTATAAATAGTGGACTATATACAATAAAATCTCAGACGTATTGACAAGCATTGTGTTCGTGTGCTCTGCTCTTAATGCTGACATTTCTATCCCAATAACGTCCCAGCACACTAAACACCTTTCACATTCTTGTGCGCACTAGTTGACACAGTACAATACGGAAGAAAATACAAACACATCGTGACCTATTGGACACACCTACACATGAAGCGTTACGAACGACGCCATAAAACTCCGTCCCCTCACCCGGAAGCGATAAAAAGTTGTTCTATATTCTATAGAAATTCTAAACTTACGCCGTAAGATCTGCCATAATATGGAAATACTGAAGCTATAAAAGGTACTGTTGCAGGCGGTTTAATGTCATCTATGGCATCTCTTGAGGATATTTCGTAAAGTTGTTGTTGTTGTTGGTGGTGGTGGTGGTGGTAGTGGTGGTGGCGGTGGCGGCGGTGATGTAAAATTATAACGCAGTGAAGAAAAAGCTGTTATTCCAACAGACAGGGAGGGTTAAAACTTATTACAAAATGTGAGAACTTTACGTAGTGGGGGAGAAGGCGAAATGTAATCTCTAGGTTAACTTGCAAATTTGTCTACAAAATTCCGACTAGATTGTAATTATTTAATAAACTTAATTCCTCTCTGCGAAATATTGTCGTCTTTATTTTAATATTATACATACCGTGCATTCCATAAAAAAATAATTTAAATGACTGATCCTATAAAAATACTGTACAAAACAGAAAAATAACTGACGCAAGTTTTTCGTCATAAAATAGATGTAAAATAAAACGTTTCTCCTCACCACGCCATAAAACTATACAGAGATAGCAGAGATTTCCGTCAATCAACCTCGGCAGCAAATGGAGCCGAGTTGTCAGCATCGCGCACCGGCCACTTTACCGCCGGGAAAGAACTGCAGTACGGTCTGAATACAGGGCTGGGTGGGCCCCAGAGCACGTGTGGACGCTTTGGGTAGCAAAGAAGCCTCTTGCTCCTACCTGCATTCGAAACTCGGACTTTCAAGCCCGTAACGTAGCCCCTACACCAATTACGCTATCCTGCCTCTCACTAAAAAGGGGAGGGGGCGCTATTCATAGCCCTTGTATGAAGCGTGTACAGAGTATGTGTTATTATACAAACAACCGTAATAATGGTGGACAGTTAGGGATTATACCTAGAACTTTCTGCCGACTGCGGTGTAGCAGGAGAAGGGGAGGAGGAGGAGGAGGAGGAGGGGGAGAAGGAGGAGGAGGAGGAGGAGGAGGAGGAGGAGGAGGAAATTTTGACGTACTGGATATTTAATGACGCTTTTGCAAATACGGAGTATACAAAATCTACGTCTAGAGGCAAGTACATACACTCCGCTTTCGTTATGGGGAGATAAGCAGTCCAGTGTTGGCCTTACAAACTGGTCATGCTGCTTGAAGTCTGGTGAGGAATTTCTCACGACGTCACAGAAATGCTGTTACAATAGTCCTTCCTTAGGCCACCATTGTTTGTTTTCGCTGTCATTAGCTGTGTTGGCGCTTTGATTTCTGAAGTGCTTTGTAGTAACTTGGGCACTAAATTACATAAGGTCAGTTCTTCATGTAACATAATTCGGTGATTGTTTGTTCGCTGTTATTTGGTTTGTAGATTGGCTGTTTAATTCATTACCTATTCAAACTTCCAAAAATAAAAATTCTGACTTCAGGAATGTAGCACATGCTGATACAACTTGCAACTTTTCTAGACTTGTTTAAAAAGTTTGAACATCATGGGACACCCCTTCAAAAGTCTCCTTTCCTTGAACATGAAGTTATTATCAGCTTCGTAAATGAAGTCATCCACGGATGGTGCAGATTGCAGGTTGTTTCCCTGGACTGGAACTAAATCCATTTCACAAGTCTGGAGAAGTGTTCTTCGGTAGTAAAAGACGTTCAGACTTTTCCCGCATCAAGGAAGCAGGGAAACTTACAGTTAAAAGTTCAGACGTAAACAACAATTGAGGTATAAAGAGGAAATGCGGTGATGACCAAATTATGGATCGTGTATCATAGGTTCCATCGTTGCCCAATTTCGGAAAGCATGGCAGTAGAGCATTTTGATAAAATTCCTACGTTTGTTTCAGTAAAACGAAGTTGACGTACCTTAGACTTAATGTCTCAAACATTCCTTAAACATTTCCTGCCGGAAATAATAATTTTGTATCCAGACAGCGCCTAATATTACCCTCGTTACTTATATGTAACTTCATGATTAGTTAAATTAAGTAACTCCAGGGAAAACAGTCATTCTTTAAAAGTAATATTCGCTCTGCTGTTATTCATTCCCATCTTCGGTCTTCTGATAATTTTTTACTCAGCGTTGATTGGAAGTTTACCAAAATTCAGGTCCCGAAACGCCGGTAAAATCTAACAATCAACTCTGAATAAAAATCCAAAACATCGAAGACATCCAGCGAAAGCCTGAAATCTCGTCAATTGCACTTCCTTTTAGGAATCTGGAAGTTCATGTCCATATTCACAAAATCCAACAACTGGAACGATAAGCAAGTCCCATGAATCCAGGTTACCACCGCACCGTATGTATCTAGGATCCATTTAGTGTTACACAGTCCCATTGCTAAGAACGTAGCATCAAGACTTAAGGTTACTGATCTGTATTCTGCGTGTGCGCGGTTCAGACTACAGTGTGACACCGATTAACGTCACTAAAGTGTTGAGTGATTTCTTTCATCCTCTTTAGGCACGTTCCGAGATGGTATCCAAAGTTAGACCACGGACGTTTCGTTTCATTTCCTTTATGTTTCAATAACATTTACCAACCAACCATTCGACGTTAAATATTCCCCGCTGCTGTCAGCGTCCTAAAATAAGTCACCAACAAAATTACAAATATCCTTCAACATATGTCTATATCCTCCACGTGGTCTACCGTATTCATATCCTAAGACATAAGTTCCTTTATCCACATTTTATGCCCATTTTTAGTTGCTTGATTCGTTCCATGCATACCGACAAATTTACACACTATGCGCAACATTTCAGAACATTCTAGTAGTTATATTAACCTCCATCTCGGAAAACAATCTCGACTCTTAGCGCATGCCTCCTAGTCATTTACTGAGAGGGTAGTGGCGGTTTTTCTCCCGAGAGTAAAGTAACTGAATCAAGAATGTTACCAGTCACCTACATCTAGCGCCGAGGTTAGTTAAAGCGCAGAGGTAAGCTCCACGTTTCCATACGTATTTACAGAGAGTGCCTAATTAAGCACAGAGACAACTGCACTCCACAAAGCCACAGCTAGGAAACAATGTGTTTCGTTTCCTCTCCAAAAGTTTTTTTTTTTAATATCATAACGTTTTCATGACGATCTTTGTGCAATAAGAATGTGAACACGCTACAAATAGTGTTTTCCAAGAAGGTTGCTATAGAAGCACTGTCTTAGAACTGTAATCGAGAGGTGCTAGCTTTGAATTTCAGGTACCGTGACATAAGAATTTTAAGGTTTTATTCAGAACTTTCAAAAATGCAAGACTTAGACCCCGAGGAGGACATGATATAAGTCCTTGATTCTTTTAAAAACATCACAATATAATCATCACCCTAAAATCCACACTATATATGTTACCTGTGCTGCAGGCAGCTTGAAAAAATGAAGGATAGTGAAAAAATGAGAAGAATTTCATAAGGGCGTATGTTTCGTTTATCAACCTAAAGCCGCTCACTTTTTGTATTTAGGTACAACACTTTGATCTGCAAGTTTGTTCTGACATCAAAAGACCCAGCGACGAAGTATGTATACACACAGCGATCAGAGAGATTACTCTAACGTCGTCGCTTAATTGGTTGAGTTTTGTAGACAGGTATATTACATGCGAAAATATTCTAATTTTTTACTTATGAAAGAGGTAAAGGGATAAGCAAGTAGCAAGAAGAATAAAAAGAAAGGGAAAAAAGGAGAATCATGTCTCCGTCCAGACCATGATTAAATACATCACCTCAACAACTGCCGGGTCTACGGGCAGATATCGCATGCCATTGATCTCTGTTACACGTAGAAACAACCGAGGGCAATGAAGGGAATGAAGATGAAACGGGGAGATGAAAAACTTTGATGATTAAGAGTAATGACTAGAAGAAAAGGCCTTTCAAGTTTTTTTGTAATCACTCGGTGTAGGTGTAAGATTGCGGGATGGCAATGCTTCGTGTCGAGTGGCTGCTTGATGGGGTAAGTACCAACTGCAGTAAAAAGGGAAGAAAGGACGAAAAGGTAATCACTTCTGTGACAGTGCAGTGTCTAGTTTCGACTCAGGCTGCCACGTAGTAGGAGGCGAACTGCGTCATTTCGTCCTGCCATCTACTCTCACTAGCAGTCTACCGGTCAGCGACATTATGTTACACAACACACAAATATGTCCATAATTGTAATTCGAATTAAATTGGTACTTTTTAACAAATGCCTTGTTGCAATGAATGTTAGTTCCAATAGCTGCCTTTTTATTTCGAGTAGTAAGAAGTATAAAACGTGGCTTTCTTTTCAGCTAAACCCGTTAAGTCACGTATACCTACATGTAGGCACATCACATACCTTCATATTATACAAGTCGGTACGTTACATATAGCATAAGATTTATGACGCTTTTGCCCTGTTTTTCTACATTTTCTATTCCTAAATCCTAAATTTCGATTATTTTAAAGTGCGTCTTCCCACTGTTACACAATAAATTACAAATTCTTGCCGCATATTAACAACAGTAATGTAATTGATTATGCTCGACTGTGAAATTGTTGTTAATATAAAGGAAAGACTTACAGCACGTGTGTTAACTGTGAAGAACAAATATTATAAATCACAGTTCAATAGAACACTTAACGCGGTCAACAGCAGAACGAGCAATTCTAGCAAAAAGCCAATATGCCATATGGAAAAAGAACACGTTTTCCAGACTTCTACACAGCAAGGCACAGCACGACTGACACCTGGAAAGGTAAAGGGAGCGAGTTTACAACAGTATACCTTAGAATAAATATGAAATCAATACGTAAAATAAGTAATCAATCACCGTAATTTTCGGTAATAAAAACAGACCTATACATGATAAGAAGTCTTACGAGCTACTTAAAGATACATGGCAGAAAATACAACTTCCATACTTTGTGTACTCTGTGCTCGTGAAAAATAAATTAAAATTCATAGTCATTTAAAGTTTTAATAAGCAAACACTGTCAGTTATAATAATATCTCAGGCAGTTACATAAGACCTAAAAGTTACCTCTAAACGATTTGCTGGCTCGCAGTGAACTTCTTGAAAAATAACAGAAACGAAGAGGGAAATTACACATAGAAATGAAAGTACTTTAGAAGTGAGCAGAAGGGAAATGAAATCATATTATTACGCATGTTGGAAATGAATGGAAATGCTGCTTTTTATTTTGATTTACAGTTACTCTCAACTGACACAGAATTAAGGGTGCCTACCACTCTTTGTCAACTGCCTTAATGGATTAAAACAAGATCTAACTGAAAAAAAACAGGAAATTGTAGGTCACGCATTCCTTAAATTCCTCCTTTGAAAACAAAAATGACATAAGATTAAAAAATTTTTTATCTAAATGACTTCTTCCTTTGTAGGAACCAAAGAGAGAGAGAGAGAAACAGAGAGAAATGTGAAACCACTGGAAATCTTTTACTTCACTTTACCACGGCATACAAAGAAAGTGAAGAAATTCACCTTCATAAACTGAGGACTATATCCAATGTCCTTTTGCAATTTTTTAAAAGATTTATGGCACAGAGATTATACACAGTGTGTAAAGGATACATTACAAAATTGTTCCTGTAGCCAATTGGAATAAATATTTACATTATGGTAAAGTGGAACTAAATAATATATATATAATATATAAAAATAGGTGCAAATAACGGCAGTGAAAAATTACGAACAAAAAACACTGTGACTTCCTGTAAGCTAATTAGAGCAGTATATGCTTCGTACATTTATGTTTCTATCTTTTGTGCAAGTGAGTCGTTTCAGCAAGAGTATAAATCCCTATTTGTTGGACTGGGGGGTTGTGGTGTAAGGGGCAATGATCGAAAAAAAATCTAATGTTACAGTGTACTGTCTACACTAGTAAAAGTAAATAAAAAATTGCACGGCATTAATATGAACATAACATAGGCGGAGTTACGGAAGAAGAAATTTATGGAAACAACTGACAGCGTTTATTTTGCCTCCAGCGCTCTACTCTGCGTCGTTAGTTTAGCAAGAATTTTACGTTAATAATTATACTCGTAAAATTCAGGGATATATTTCTCCAGAATAACATTTCTGGAAAACGTACAATTTTTCATACGAACTCAAAGATTCTTACTTTCGACACACGTGTAACTGTTCACAGTCTAAAACGTTCCTTATTCAGTTGCATTTATTATTTCGCAACGGTCAATACGTGTACCGCCACGCTTAACATTAAGAAATGCCCACTTTTCCCGTGAAATGGATTTACGCCTGTGTGTCTAGCAAGATTTTCACTCTGAAGAATGGTCATTTTCCTAAACAGCCATCAGCAGTTGGTCTTTGCAACAGAACTACAACTTCTCTTCGTTGAGGTGAAAACTAAATTACAGCATACTGTGTAAATCAGTTTTAGTATTAAGAAAATTAATTACATTCCGTGAAACCAAAACTAACCAAACACATTGCTTTACAACCATGAGAATTCTAATAACAATCGAATGAATAAATTGTATTTTTCGAAGCCTCAAATGACATGAACTTCAATTAGAGCGGCTTTTGATGTAATATTTTCTCCCAACACAAAATTTCGCGTGCCTGTTATGTATGTTAGTATGTATTAGTGCCAGTTGTAAATTATAATTTAGACAGGTGGAGTTATTACTAGAGGCATAATATTCATTCTAAGCTTCGGAAAAAAGTAATTTATTCCAGGACTTATTAGGAGCAATACGGACATTGACGCCGACAATTTGTGACATCCCAAGCCTTATACACAGAAATGAGTATGACAGTGTTGGCAAGGAAACTGTTTATTTGAAAGGTGATTAACTTACTAAAAGCAAACCCCTGTTGCTGAATCAAGATCACATGAAGTAACAAGTGAAGAGGATTATTTGCGCTAAGTACAATTATTCTGCTGAAAACGTGTGAAGTGGGTGTGTCTCAAAAGCCCAGTATAAAGACTTGTGTATGCTCGAAACGTAACTCAGGGCCTGTGATATATAAAAAAGGTAAAGCAGTCCCGTTACATGCCTGGACAGGCCCAGAGGGTTCCAGAAAGTTAAGTTTACCGGATTTCGTGACAACGGCACAGAATGGTGGTAGATTGTCAGCCTTACGCACCGGCCGCCTTTACCCCCAGGAAATACTCCTGGTACTCATTTTTGTTAGAGGCCGAGTCGATCCCAGGACCATAGTGCGATCGGAGGGATTTTATGTCAATGAAGGATCCACTGACACCGGCTGGGATCGAACCAGCGACCTTTCGATTTGTAGCACAGCACCTTAACCACTGTGCTACCACGGTCCCCGCCTGTGCTATATACAAATAACGAATAACAGAAGTAAATAATGTAGGCTAATATACATGATAGTATTATTTGAAATACACATTTTCATCTTCTTGCGAACCACAGCCTGTAGCACTAGGCTTGTATGATTAAAAATTAACCTGCAAAGATCTGTACAAACGATGTCTGCATTGGTTTTAACTTCAAACTCACGACATTTCGTAATCACAACATGTGTGCAAAGTTGCAGTTTCAAAGCATAGTGTGATTTTTTACCGAAGCTTTATTAACCGGCTATTTTTTATTGGCTTTGCAGAGAGAAACTATTCCAAAATATAATTTAGAAAATCCTCACTTCTTTAAGGTTCCAAGGAAGCAAATTCGTATCGTTTTACAGGATCAAATTCACAAACCTAAATAACAGCGTGAAATCCATAATATTACAAACATAAAAATTAAAAACTTTGTTTTTGGAATATGACACTGTGCAGATAGCATTTCACCGCACACAGACACAACCTGTAACACCGTACACATAAGGCAGAGAACTTACAATACTCGCATAGCTGACCTTCCTATAGGCGACGCGTGTAGACGCCATTTACTATTCGCCCTCACGTGTAAATAACACTCAACCCCGGCAGATCAATACGCGTTATAACCATGGCGGAAATAATGCTTCGGTTTACGCTGCTACCACAAAGACTGCAAGGTACTAACCTCTGTAACAGTTCCTTTACATATTTTAATGAAGACAGAGACTTCCTTGTTTTTTTTAATTAATTCAGTTCTAACTAACCCCTGGATGTGTTTGACAGTAAACCAACAGAAGTAGCACTTCAATTTAAGTATATATAAAATATAGTCTAAGACCCTCAAGAGCACAAACGGCAAGAGGTAATATTTACACATGTTAAGTTGAATAATTTATGGACCCTGCAGTACGATAATACCAAGTGGAAAAAAATATTGGTTGAACTGGTAAAAAGTGGTAGAGAACCACAGACATGGGTCAGCCGACGAAAGAAGAATGTAATAGTAAACCTCTAATATATTTAAGGACTCGGCTAAATAAATAATCGCAGAAGAAAGAAAGAAAGAAAGAAAATCACTGAGAAGCTTAAAGTCGATAAAGTACTTGAAGATAATATCATATACATGCATATGAGAAAAGAAAAACAGAGTGTAGAATGGACGGAAGATAACAGGTGGCCGAAAATAGAATACAGTTAAACGTACAGAACGAACGGTAAGAGAAATATTAAGGAAAATGCGGTAGCAGATTGAGGATGGTAAAATCGGGCAACTGGACAATCATGAATATAACTGGAGAGTAAAAACTAAAATAATTTTATAGGAAGCAATTAAAGCAAACAAGAGAAAACTAGCGGTGCATGCACTTCGTCTGCGTACATAGGGTCGAAAATGGCACGATTGTATGTAGTTACGACGGAATTCACACTGACGTATGAAACTGTGAAAGGTTACACGACACAGAAAATCATGAAAGAATGTCCAAGTAATCTCGGAAAAACTATTGGATATAAACGTAGAATAAAATAGGAATACAGGATGAATTTCAGTCAAAATACAATCCAAATTCCGGAACAATGACATTCCTTGTTACAATACCGCTACATACCTAGTAAAAAAAAGAATAAATTAAAATAATTAATTAACGGAATGACAAATATTAAGCACAACAACGAAACGGGCAGCAATACGTAAGAACGAGAATTGCAATACGAATTGTTAATACGGGTAATACAGTTGGAATCCCACCGAGGGTATGGAATTTTTTGTCTTGATTGCTGTGTACGTCTCTGCGTCGGGCTGATCACTCGTCCAGAGAAGTTCTACCGAGCGTGGTATGTTCAATGAGTCTCATCGCGAATACCCGTAAGAGGGGGAGGGGGGGCATGACCCGGAATGTGGTCAAAGGGCCACAGAAAAAAAAACTGTTTCTGCAGTAAATAATGACTATATTTAGTGCATCACAAGAATGGAGCTCACATGCATACAAAGACCTTAAAATATTATCAGGAAATTTAGCTATATATATATATATGATACGATATTGCATGATATCTTAAAGCAGCCGTGTGTGATGCATTCGGTGAAATAAAGTTACAAAAAATTTTCTGATGACGCGCAAACCGACGACGTAATTTCGATGTTGTCATTGCACATGTCACTCGACTTGGTTTATTTTCCTGAAGAAAAGATAAAACTGTCTGCTGTCGCAAGCTGTACTTATTGTATATTTTAATAAGAGGTTTAGAAATCCCTGGCCTCAGTAAAAGACGTAGTTTGAGCAGCTATAAATTGCACCGCCTACTAAATTTTGTTTCGGACAAGAACCTGCAGTTCCTGGCACCGTAAGCGGTCCCAACAGAGATATTCTGAACATAAAAGTGCCCAAGAACTAGGGCGATATTTACTTTTCTTCTCGTCTTCACACAATGCATCAAGCCCTTACAGACTTCATCTTCTTTCCAGCTTTCCCTTGAATTTGTTCTTACTACTTTTCGTCCTCTATATTTTGATTCCGTTACGCCGTCAACCGTTTTTTCCTTCATGTAACTACGTGGCATTCAAGTATCTTTCGACATCATGGATATTGCTTTTTCGGGTATTTCGGTAAGTAGCAGTCACTAACAATAAACACTTATCTATATGAAAGACACATAATTTTCATTTCTGCATTTTGTTGCTTTTATTTCTGTAACCTCTTTACCAAGTCTGACAAAAGTATCACAGGGGCAGGTTGGCTAGAACCGTACAGCTACTCTCTTGTATTCGGAAATCGCCCTTTTGAATATCGGCCTAAATGCGGACTAATGGGACTGAGGCTATCCGTGCTTTTCTTAAATCCGCCTACGTAAATATAGACATAGTATAAGTTAGGCCACCGCCGATACCTAAAAACACCGTATAATTCTTCACTCTTTAACTAGCCCACAATTTGACGCCACGTACCTACCTTACCTAGACAGTCATAAAATAAACCACAAATAAATATCACACATCAAAATTTCGCGCAAAGATCAAAGTTATACTGACATATCTATATATGTACTTTATATATGTACTTATACAGAGTGACCCACGGGAACCTGATATCTTTTGAATGGTCTTTTGAATGGGTAGTACTCAGTAGGTAGGCCAAGGCGGGGGGGGGGGGGGGGGGGGCGCGAAGGAAAAAAAAAAGTGGGCAAGTGGGGGGTTAAAAAAAAAGGGGGAAAAGCCGCACCGGTAAAACAAAAATGGACCCATTTTTTAAA
>Ga0123352_10011871_pt1 | contig 13743 bp, 5 predicted proteins | sample TergutLab28metaG_FD_89700 | JGI IMG/M metagenome (GOLD analysis project Ga0123352, IMG submission 89700) | Labiotermes labralis P1 segment gut microbial communities from Petit-Saut dam, French Guiana - Lab288 P1 | ecosystem: Host-associated > Arthropoda: Insects > Digestive system > Gut ...
CGTAAAAATCCCTATGACATAAATGCACGTGTTACTTCCGCGACCTACTGCAGCCAACTGAGCAAACGCAGCCACTTGCAACTTGTGTCATGAGTTGCTAAGACATGTACGAACATCCCATCCAGTGAACAACCACTACAATTCCAATCCGGTTACTATTTGAACAAACCTCGTAAATTTTCCTTCACAATTATCTTCCATATTATTGATTCATAGTTTGGCTTTCGTTTGAAATACACAGGTCCACAGGTTTCAGAGCCTAAGGAGTTAAAAAATTATAAATGAATGCGAAAATTGTGGAAGGAAGCGGCAGCCTGGAGATATTGAAAAATATCATCAACCCCCAGAAAATTAAAAACCTGAGAATCTCTAATCGAAATCGTAACACCTAGAGTATAAGGTAAATCTGTCCCATTACAGGCCCGAGGTGCCCAGAGGGTTCCAGGAAGTTAAGGTTCCCAGATTACATGACAACGGCCCAGGATGGTGGTAAGGTTGTCAGCCTTAAGCACCGGCCTTTTTTACCCCCAGGAAATACTTCTGGTACTCTTTTCTGTTAGAGGCTGAGTCGACCCCAGGGCCATAGTGCGATCGGAAGGATTACGTCAACGAAAAATTCCAAAGACACCATCTGGTGTCGAACCAGCGACGTTCCGAATCACCTAGAGTAGGAAAGAGAATTCGTAACCTTATTCGCCATTCTATTTCGGGTCCAAGGGTATCTAAATCATCAAAATATAAATAATAATTATCAAAACGCTCTTTTTCCTATTTTTACCACATAATGATACATTTGGAGCGTAAAATGTATCAATATCTTATTAAGTACGAAGGTTACAAATTTCTGCTGGTAATTATAAAAGCGATCGTTCACTTTTTCAAATTACCGTTACGTTAAGCGAATTAAATTCATTAACGAATGAAACAGTGAATTTTTGTGGTCAGCAGCCAGTGAACGAGGGATCGTCGCCTCTCCGGTAATATCAAACTTGCCCTTCATCAGCCAGACTGCGCCATTCAAATTACGTTAGTAACTACTATGCATAGGAAATGCCTCGAAAGCCATCAAAATTAACGCGGCCAGATATTTCAGAGGTTAAGAGTAATGAGAACATCAGATTTATAGAACACTTGCTTAAGTTCACACGGCTGTCAGGTGAAAAAGACTACAGTAAGCAGAAACAAAAAAGAAGCTGCTGAATTTCACACATCAGAATTTACAGCTAGAGTAAATTTAATAAATGTTACCGTCCTATCAAAGCATACATTACCGAACTTCACTCAGTTTCTGTTCTTAAAATTTTTCAACTAAAACTACCCATCATCTTAATGTTTGTTTTTGGCGCGACAGCCCCCAGCAGGCCAGGGCCTCCTCATTCTTGAGGTTTCTAGATCACACACAACAACGCACCACATTCGGTAGGACTTCTCTGGACGAGTGATCAGCTCGTCGCAGAGGCCTCTACCTGACAACACACACAACACTCACGACAGACATCCATACCCCCCGTGAGATTCGAACCCACAATCTCAGCAGGCGAGCGGCCGAAGACCTACACCTTAGAACGCGCAGCCACTGGAACCGGCAGCCATCATAATAATCGCTAGTTTTTATAGTTTGCGGACATTCCCACTTACTACGCAATGTATTTATGCGTCAAAATACGTTTAAGACTAAATGAAAATTAAATTTTTTCTTTGATGGTTACATAAGGAGACAAACTGCGAAAGAACAAAGAAGCATGGCAATTTTTGGCCTTACATTTCCTCACGTAATACATAACTTACTGCATATGACAGTAGCTGTTGGATATGACTCCCTCCAATTCTCAGACATGCTTGACACGTGGTAAACAGATCGTTAAATGTTGTTTGAAGTTCTTGTTCAGAGACTGCCGACACTTAGTGATTGATGAAATGGCCGCTGCGCCACAGACACACACGCACAGTATTATCGTGTGACGTACGGTTACATTGCATCATCTCAAACATACGGTCCCGTTTAATCCTTCTGTGGGACAGAAATGGGAAGCACTGAACAACGTAAACTTGTTTAATAAGAATTATTATTATTATTATTATTATTATTATTTACTGCAATTGCGTTGTTACCCGGTGGCAGTGGTTATTTTACATGTGTACAAAATATGAAATTGGTTACTAATAAATTTGAGTCGGGAGAGCTACATGAGAAGCATGTAGTGACATGTAAGTAAGCACTACAATTTAATGCAAAATATTTTCATAAGGCAGTAAACATAAATAAGGGGGGGGGGAAATATCTAAACTGTTGTAGGAACTTTATAAGCGTTTTCACGCTGTTTCAATTTCTTCGAAATTAAGCATGACTGAAAGCTAAAGGAGGCTATTTCCAACACCAGCTCCAACATGCGGCAAGTTGTATTATATGCGAAAACGTAAGGCCGTTAGTGTTGCCATGTCTCTGGTTGCGGCGTTCAACTAAACTGCCCGTATTTAGCAACATTTCCTATACAATAATGCATTTTGTAACACTTTACACAAAATAGCGGTAAGGCATATTATGTGAATATTGTATGTGCAGGTTTATATCCTTCCATAAGCGACTAACGACAGGTCGGAAAATTAATATGGCGTGTCATCAGGTCTAGGAACACACTGCAAAGCAGTCCAGTAACATACCTAGGATTTCACCGGAAATGGTTAAATTAGCTGTGTAGGAGGGAGATATTTACGCCCGTTGACAGAACTGATGGTTACTCTTGGGCATGTAGGAGTGATAAAAAATACGTATTCGTATTTATGGAGGATTGGTAATATTCGTATAGGAAAAATTAGGCTGGTATCTTCAGAAACAGAAGTCCTGGAAAACAATGAAAGGTGTTCATATCAGATAAAGAATTGGCCTGCAAGACCGGGTCACGAAGTTAGTGACAACGATTTTCCGATTAGTGAATATGAATCAACAATTACTCGCACTCTGCTCACACGAACAGCACTGGCACGTCTGATGGGTGACACCTGACAGTAATTCTAAGGATTCAGGTCTTCTGCAATATGACGCTGTGTCGTTGGGTGATCGGTTCCGGGCATAAAAAAGTAGTGTCTCCATCTTCAGGGAAAAAGAGATTCTCTTGACCTGAATCTTTAGAAACAACGCTGTGAGAACTTTAAATCTACGGGTCAATTGTGCGAAATTTGTATTTATCATGGCAGTAATGATGAAGACTCAAATCTTCTGTAGTTTTATGCTGTATCGAGTGATAAAGTTATTGACGTTTCAGAGATACAGTACTTCCATCTTGGGAGACTTATTAGACTTCTGTTACTACTTGGCAGACTAAACAGCTTTCGGTTTCAGAAGAGTTGCATCTTTAAAAACTCATTTCAAGAGACGATTTTTTGAATACTTTTTCTTTACGTTTCGACAGCTCCTAGTGGACTTAGGTCTCCTCATTATCGATGACTCACGATCAAACTCAGACACACCACACTCGGTAGGACTCGTCTGAATGAGTGATCGACCCGTCTCAGAGACTATTTGACAACACGCAACACTCACAAGAAACTCATACCTTTGCCACCGAAGGGATTCGAACTCAGCAATTCCTGCAAGCTAGTGGCCGCAGAACCACACCTGCGACCCCGGGGGTACCGGGATGGGCTTTAGAAATATTTCGTCCATTAAATGCGCTCACCATAATTCCACTGGAGTTTCGCATCCTGATACATTTGAAACCGATGACACATCCATCACCTTCTCGCCTAAAAATATTTTAATATCATACTACATTTTTATCTTGTCTATCACCCGAACTCCTTTTCCAAGAAGTATATTCAGTAGCTGATTAAGTATCGACTACCCACGGGACGAATCATTCATGAAGGATTAGAAATTGCATTCTTTGTTAATGATGTACGTATTACTATCAGGGGATTTTATTTGGAGTTATTTGTCGTCTGGTTAAAAACATAAAATCCTGGAAATTACTAGGTCCTCCGGACGGAAACCGAACCATCCCTTAAAACCTGACAATTTTTATAACCTTCATATCTTAACCAGTCAACTGATAAAACCCACATATGTACATTGCTGTAAGAATTAGAATTTGTCCTCTGACACCTTCCCGTTTGCTTGTGGCACGGTTTGTCAGCATTAAGACTTTCTTTCTCACCTCGAGTCCGATTGGCTCTAATGTAGCTAAAGAGGACATTAGTTAAGGGAAAAGTTAAACTAGCACAACACTGAAACAGTGTGACTAATGAAGATAGATACATGGAACATGGCGAAGTCTCGGCTGGCTGCTCCTGGCACTACACTCTTGCGCTGTTTCAAGACCATGTCACAAGCTCTTTAAGAAGTCTGGTTGGTACGTTAACAATCTACAGTTGATTTCTGGTAAAGCATACAATACTGTTATATCGTGAAATGTAAAAATAGACCGGAGAAAATTAGATGATTAAGAGTCCATAATATGTATTCTTCATTAAGCATTATGTGACAGAGTGAAGGAAGACATGCACAGGAGAGCTGATAGGTGCCGGAGTAGGCAACATTTTTTTTGGAGGAGCACGAAGGGAAGCAGACCCTTGGGAGACTTAAGTGTATACAGAAGAATAGAATTAAATTTATATTAATATTAAACAGATAAATATGAGGATTTGGGGCTGATTCACGCGGCTGACGACAGAGTTCAACTCAAAGCAATTTTCTGAGTGAAAACAGACTTTTGACTAAACATCTAGAGTTGTTACATAAAATTTAGACATCTTTTAATCACAATTGATTCAGAATGCTAAATACAAAGGGACTGACGTAAATTTTGTGAACACAGATAACACAGTGATAACAAAGTTTAATTTTTGTTAACGCAGTAACAACAATTACGTTTTTACATTGGTTGAAAATTATTATAATGAAAGCCAACGAGATGCACTATTTCTCAAATTTATTTGATAAGGAACTCTACATATTTCGGACAGTTTCTCTATCCACCATCAGGAGTATCACAACGCTGTATACACGCAATAGGTATTTGTCATGCTAGCAGACGCCAACAGAACTAACATGACAAATACATAATGCGTGTATCCAGCGTTGAGATACTCCTGATGGTGGATAGAGAAACTGTCCGAAACATGTAGAGTTCTTTATCAAATAAATCTGAGGAATAGTGCATCTCGTTGGCTTTCATTATAAGAATATATCACGATGCACAGTCCTCTGAATGTCAAAACTGGTTGAAAACTTAGCCCCACATTTCCTGACTAACCACGGTGGATGTTGGGCCCAAATACTGTACCACGAGGGTCAACGATACATTATTTCATGCAATATGCTACGTATTGATGTATATAATATTTTATGTGTGTGTGAGCAACTAACTCCGCAGAGCACAGTCCTTCCTCAAAGGCGAATCTTTCCTCAGCCAGTCAAGATATTCCCCGCATTTCATGGAACCAGAAAATTCATCATCGCTTTCACACAAACCACCAACTCTCCCTATCCTGAACCTGTTCAAGACAGTCCATCCCTCCCATTCCATACACAAGGATATTATTTGAAATCGTACGTATTAGGAAAATTAGAGATTAATAAATTTAGATACCCCTTTCTTTAAGACCTACCGAATAATCTTACAGCACATGTATCTTCGTGTCTCATTTAAACAATTCACAATTCAGCATATATATATACACAGTAGATTACTCTCAGTCCAGTCCATGCAATCACAACACCTTAACTTTCGGTTTATTAATTCATGCTTAACGTACGTTTCAGTCATTCTTTTGACCATCTTCAGGTAGACAAAAATGCGAGTACAAGGAAAAAATGTTACCGAAAGGCCCCTCCTTCACAATCTACCAAAATACATTAAATGTTAAACTCAAATGAGTAATAAAAAACAAAACATATAACCATTTTATTATATATTAGATTATACAATTTAGGTTTTTTTCGAAATTAAAATTTGAATAAAAATTTAGACTATATTCTCTTAGATGTTCCTTTCCCAAGTCCTGCTTGAGAACCGAATGTTTCGCCAGCCAGTCAAGTAATTCCCTGCATTTTATAGAACCCGATTTTTTATTAACGTATTCACAAGACCCTGCTACTTGCCCCTAAGCTGAACCACATTTACCCAGTCCACTCGCCCCCATCCTATCTATTTAATATTCATTTTAATATTATCCCTTTAATGCCATTGAATTACTGATGTGGCATTGTTTATAAACTGTCTGGCCAGTTAAAGTATTCTTTGTACCAGTGTAAAAAAAATACCGTGACTTACGTCGTGCTTACCCTACTGTTTCCTTATATGTGCATTTTAAAATAGATTTTATCTCCAATAAGACAGGCTTATCAGCCAACGAATTAATAAGCAGTTGTAATGGAGAGACGCATAAAGATCTGCGCAAATCGTTTATGGGACGGTTATCGGACTGTCGGTTGTGCCCTTTCTGTTGCTTCATGTTTGTGTTGCACAATGGGAAGACCACCAACGAAGGTAGAGGCAACAGGGGCCGCCCTCCTGCCCCTGACTCCATATACACGATCCAGCAGTCGGCTTTCCAGAGTTCACGTCCTGGTACTCGGCGAAGGGGACATTCCGGTCAGCTCATTAAATCTATCGCTGTTCATTCCTTCTTTGCGTACTTGGCAAAGAAAAGGAAATAGGATCATGATATCAGCACAGTCTGTGTGCGTCTGTGCGAATTTTGGGGAGACACCGACTCGTACTTGAAGAGAGTCCGTGAAAAAAAATCTTAGTCGTTGAAGACGAAAGAAAAAATACGAAAGTAATCATATATACCAGCGTCTGCTTATAACAGAAATTTAAAATCCTACATAAGGACGTATCCTACATGTTTCGCAATTACGTCGCCATCTTCAAAGAGATCTAAGTACCAAAGTATATATATAAAACCGATACATCAATTGCTTATGTAAAAGACGAAATTTTTAAAATTGAAGTGGGTTTAAAACAGCAGCCATATAATTTTAATATTTTAATACTGTACTTCAGAGACTAATGTATTGCTATTAGGTATTCCTTTGTACATATATCTCCCTGAAGATGGCGATTTAATCATAGAAAAATATAGGGGGGGGTACAAGCTTAAGTATGATTTTTAATTGATGTTTTATGCTTATGTTGGTGTATATGAATGACTGCGGAAGCGATGCGCGGAACGGATGACGTTAAATGAGACACTATCTTGCCCTCCAGCGCTCCCCAGCATGGGAAATAAAACTGCCTAATTTGAAAGTTCTTCATCTTAGCCGGCTTGTCTTTCTGATACGATTATTAAAATTAAGACCATTATGAAGTACTTGTGGAATGACACTGACAGAGGAACAGCGAAGTACTCGGACAGAACCCTGTCCCAATGCCACGCCGTCCTAATGGATTGGCCTGGAATGTACCAGAATATCGCGGTCAGAATTCGGCGGTTAAGAGTAAGTGCTTGAAACATGAAAAGGCATTTGAAAGAGGAAAATTAAATTAATTTTACATATTTAGTTCGTACCGTGCAGTAAACACTCTGTCTCCGTTATAAAAGTTAAGTATTTAAACTTGGAAATTAGATAAGTATTTAAAGTTGTGTAGGGAAATAATCGCTCTCTCTCTCGCTCTCTCTCTCGCTCTCTCTCTCGCTCTCTCTCTCTCTCTCTCTCCTGAGATTCATATACAACGTAAAACTACAAAATGCTGTCAAAATTCAGAATTCGTTAACTTCAAAAACCAGCGGTAGCTCTGTATAATCTCACTAGGCTGAAAGTGTTCAGTAAAGATAAATCAGTCCCATTGCAGGCCCTAGGTGCCCAGAGGGTTCCAGGAAGTTAAGGTTTCCAGATTACGTGACAATGGCCCAGAATGGTGGTAAGGTTGTCAGCCTTACGCACCGGCCACTTTTACCCCCAGGAAATACTCCTGGTACTCAATTCTGTTAGAGGCTGGGTCGACCTCACGGCCATAGTGCGATCGGAAGGATTACGCCAATGAAAAATTCCAGTGGCACCATCTGGAATCGAAACAGCGACCTTCCGATTTGTAGCGCAGCACCTTAACCACTGAGCAACCGCGAAAGGTTTCGGTACATACCGTAAACCACCGACATTCAAACGGGTACCCCCAAAATAAAATACAAAATCCTTGTCGCTATAGTAACCTGCTCGATAGGGCGACAATTCACAAGGAACGTCTCTTTTGCTAGATTATACAACAATACTTCTCCAATTATAGGGAGTAAAAAGCCCTTGACTATACCGGAAGATAAAGCAAGTGACAAAGTTAATTTACTTAAATAAACAATTATGAAAATATATATATCTAAAGTAGGCGTAAAATATATCTCACCTGAATACATGTAGGTTCACAATCTACGTACTCTTTGTTTCTTACTCAAATCCGCATATTAATTTCTATAGTACGAGTATAATACCCTATGACTTGCACAACAAAATCGTGTCTTACACAACAAGGCGTTGAAAGTGTAAAACTTCCGACTTGTATTCGCGACAAGCTCTATTTAAATCTCGGTACGACATCCACTGTCCTAACTAAGGTTTCAGTGGCTATCCTCAACTACCCCACAGGCGCATCAAGGGGCAGTACACTCATTTCAGTTTTCAAAGGGTTAATTATTCATTTACCGTTCCTCGCAGATTAAAACTTACAAAATACAGTACGTGATTCTTTCCAGAACTTGATGTTTTACACTTTAAACTCTCAAATATTGAGATTTTAGGTTCTTACAGTGGTATCTCTTAACTTTCGAGTCAAGTGGTTTACTTCGTCGTCTACAATGGAGCGGTTTCCGGAGTGTCAAACGGATTTAGTGCCATACTTCGTCTCGGACTGCTGTACCTTGGACATATAGGAATTACGTTCCTTCGAAACCTAGGTAAGTGTTCATCAGTGGGCAAATTTTAGCACCCCGTAAGACCTGAATTTCCAGAGCAAGATGGCACTTAAAGTATCTGCGAGGACTGCTGTTGTCAGTCGAAACGGATAGACTACATAAACAAGTGCAAAGTTTTATGTATAATCTGCGGATAGAGTATTATCGCGTGGCGAGCAACAGAGCTGGTGAAGCGGAAAGGAAGTGACGACTTCGGGGAGATGAAATATTGCCGTGCTCCTGGACCACCCCTGCAAGCAGAAGCGTGCTGGCGCCTCCAGTCGTGACCGCGAAGAGCATCTACAAGCTGACAAGCCAATTCTATCCAAGCTGCCACTCCCAAAAAATTCCAACCAGGAAAATTATATTACATAACACAATCATCCACCATGAAAAAATATTGATAACATGCTACCACATCACTGATTGTTACGCACTGTTAAACATCGTTCATCCTCACGCTTTTGAGGCAGTGGCTTTTGAAATTTTAATAGCACAGAATCTATGCGTGGCATAGAAGATTCTTCATCTGGCTTTCCCATAAGAAGAATAAAGTTTGTGTTTGCTTTTTTGCAGCATGAAATGTATTTAAGGACCCCTGACCACCCATACTACTACTGGTAGCATAACCACATGTGTGAGTGTGCGTGCGTGCGTGCGTGTGTGTGTGTGTGTGCGCGCGTTTGTGCGCGCGCAAGCGCCCTCACGTTTCCCCGATAAAACATTTAAGATTTCGTTTCATGAATGGGGACGATTTGCTGAAAACTTCCTAAATTAACTACACTTGATTTCAAAGCACTTCAGCGACAGTATCATCCTTTCTTCCAAAAGGAACACATTAACACTCTTGTGTCCGAATGAAAGTTGGTGTAGGCTATATAGGAGAAATCCCCACTCAAAACGAAGGCTGTGATCATTAGAAAAACTAAGCATCCAATCAAGATTGAAGCTGCAATAAGATATACTTATATTTGACACCCCTGATCAGTGTGGTAGAGTTAATTTTGTTATCTCGTAATATGAAAGAATGTTGGTCAGTTCCAAGTCTCGAGTTTTGCAACGACATTAAAGATGTTACGATCTCTATCATTCAACAGTGGGCTCTCAGAAAACTGCTTGCTGCCTACACTTATCGCACATCTGGCGCTGTAATTGGACGCTAATTGCGTCTAAAGTGGACCACAGATAAGGCTGGTTGGAAGAGAACCAACCAGAACGGAATCAGTGGCGGCTAGGGTGATAAATAAGTATATGTTGTATTGCAATAGATGTGGTCATGACAGCGGTGTGCTGGAGTTGAGAAGAAGTTGCAAATATTCTTTGAATATCAAAGTTTCATTTATTCACCAACTGATGCACTAGTGAGTTGTCTTAAAAAAATATTAAAATTTACATTGAAATTTACATTAAAAGAGCTCCGACATGTTTCGGTGTTACAGTTACACCATCATCAGGGAGCGCATTAATTAGTGCTTACTACACACCGATGTATTTTAATGGACTATTTGACAACTGTAACTTCAGTAAGCACTAATTAATGCGCTCCCTGATGATGGTGTAAGTGTAACACCGAAACATGGCGGAGCTGTTTTAACCTTTTGGCGCCGGAATTATTTTTTTAATTTTAGCACACTCTGTATATAAAATGTGAATAATATAGGAATCAAATACGTCAGAATTATGAAACAAACTGCATTTTGAAGAGGAAAAAACGGAGAGTATATACCATGTTTAAAATATTCAGTACCTATAAGTGTTGAATAAATATATAAAATGCAACTTTAGAGGTTAGCGGTGCAGTACGTCAACTATACTTGACATTAGGCGTCAAAAGGTTCATGTAAATTTTCATGTAAATTTTAATATTGTAAATTTTAATATTGTTTTTTAAGACAACTTAATAGTGCATCAGTTGGTGAGTAAATAAAACTTTGATATTATTAAAATGCACGGCACGAATGTGAAAATCATTTTTTGAAAATTTAACAAGAAAAACACAAAAAGGCTAAGTATCAGCAGGCGAAACGTCTGTTATTTCATGCATGTGTGGAACTGTGATAGTTCCACTGGTTATTCAGTTCTTGAAATCGGGAAAAGAGTAAAACCCGTGGAAATGTTGTGTTATACTTTTATATATATATGAGTGAAAATTAGTGGACAGCAGTTTGGATTTGTGAACCCCTCTTTCTAGCACATTTTACTTCATTATGATTCACACCACTTGGCATGAATACGGTATGAGGGCAACTCTAGGATATATCTCCGACCATCAGCCAGGAATTGTGAAAGGAGGCCTGCAATCATCAGGCTCACGTTGTGTACCATATTTCGAGATCAAAGCTTGCTGGCTGTCGTCACAGTGTCCACCTGCCGCTTGCCTGGCATTCCAATCTTAATATCCCAGAAACAAATATAGAGAAAAATCACAAACACATCTGTAAAGCACTGGATTTGCCCGGCCCTGAGACCAACAAATCACTTATTAAAGTGTTCGTAACTAACCTGAGTGTCAGAAGAGTTTGGTTGACCTGATAAGAACACTTCACTAGCCAGATGCTTCTTATAATTTGGCCAATAACCGGTTGACCAATTTTATATTAGACATCATGTAAATCTGTCCCTGTACACCCCATGGAGCGGAGGCAGGGCTTCGGTCATTCTGAAACTCGGCACCAGATGGAGGTGTAAGTTTAGCTTCACGCCCTTGCCACTTTATCCCTCGATAAATAGCCCTCCATAGGTAATAAATAGGAGCCTGGTTGGGTCCCAGAGCCGGAGATATAGTTCCGAAAATTTAAGGACATTGATAATTATCTTACAAAATAACCCCAAGGACTACGCTCATACGTTAGACGCTGAGAGTGAGTCAGTTATCCATGAAATTCAATTTCTTTAATCGAAATGGAAGAATAATCACCATCTTCACATGAGACAGCTACTGGCCCCTGTCCTGCACCAAATGGAGTTAATTATATTCCACTCATTTTAAGATCCATTCTAATATTGTCCTCGCATATATTCCTAGGAACCCCAAGTAACTACTTCCATTCAATTTTTCGATCAAACTTTTGTATAGGCGGATGCTACAAGTCAAACCAATTTTAACTTCGGTCATTTAAACATTCATACAGCACTTGGTGAAAAGTCACACGATAGAATAAAATTAAATGCACTGACACTTGCTTTCTTTCGGCAGTAGGTACTTAGGCGGACGATCAAGAAATTTTACTTTACAATACCCAAAGTTTCATCACTGTTGTTACGAAGGAGTGCTAATGAATTCTAAATCGTGAATTTTCAATCCACGTAAAGAACACGCAAAGTTTCTCCGAAATCCACATTAATATTACCTTTCCACACAGGCCCAAGTCTCGAAATCAATACCTTGCAATGAGACATCCAGAGTAAAATTGTGCGTATTGTTCGCCTATGCGTCACTATTAAATATGAAACTAATGGAGCCCTAAACTTTCTTCAAAGACGGGCGAACATCAATTTATATATGACAAATTTTTATGCCCATATTATGTGATATGTGAGAGTATTACCCAACCATTTATTGATTTCGAGCCATGTGCACTGTTTAGAGACATCAAGATTACAACAGTCCTTGGCGCTTTATCACACGCTGCACGTTAACTTAAGCACCGACACAACAGGTGAAAACGTGACATGATTAAGTCCCTTATTTGCCCAACTAAAGTAAATAAATTATTATAAAATTGAAGGATAAGAACCAACTAGATGCTACTTATTATTTTATTGTACTTCTTATAGGCTCAACATGTTTCGGGCACTACTATGGCCATCATCAGGAGCTCACGTCTATAATGTTGATTATCACATTGGTCGTCTCGTTCTTGGGTTGCTGTAGGGTGGAACAACCTGCAGCCCGGACACCACTCCAGCCTACCCACACCTCACCTCCAACCTACAGCAACCCAAGAACGAGACGACCAATGTGGTAATCAACATTATAGTCGTGAGATCCTGATGATGGGCCTAGTAGTGCCCGAAACATGTTGAGCCTATAAGAAGTAAAATAAAATAATTAGTAGCATCTAGTTGGTTCTTATTCTTCAGTTATCACAATGATGCACGATCCAACACATATCAAAATATTATAAAATTGTTAAAATCAATTGAAATGATAATAGTTGCACTAAAACGTTTCGGTTTACATAAACCATCATCAGGGAGCTCTCTGCCAGTGTTTCGCTGAAGTTACAATGTAGACTTTGGTTACATATCGTTATTTGAAGTTATCGCTATTGTGGCGAAGCACAGGCAGTGAGCTCCCTGATTATGGATTACGTAAACCGAAACAAGTTACAGCAACTATTATAATCTTAATTGACTTTAGTTATTTAACAATTTTATAATAATTTGTGTGCATTAGTTGGAAAAATAAATGACGTAATACTATCAACATGCACGGTGCAACTATGAAGATGTGACATGATGTTTAGTATGCAGCCGACAGCACTGGCTTTGTTTTCATATTTTATTTTATATGTAAACACGGATGTAACAACGATTTGTTGCCTGCGTTAGGATCAGTTACGTGCCCACTAAACAGTTACGGGTCGACAGTGTCACAGATAGCAATGACCATGGCAGGAGGGTCGGTCCCCAACACTAACGCTTGGATAATCTCTACTCGCCACGGTCGAACTTAAGGAAGACAAACTCTTGTATTATACTATTTTTTGACTTTTGCTGACCGTGCATCTCAGTATATTTATCTCAGTATTTAACCAGCTTGATGCACAAAATTTGTTTCACAATAAGTTTTTATTTCATGCCTCTACATGTTTCGAGCACATGTGCTCGAAACATGTAGAGGCATGAAATAAA
>Ga0123352_10011872_pt1 | contig 13743 bp, 6 predicted proteins | sample TergutLab28metaG_FD_89700 | JGI IMG/M metagenome (GOLD analysis project Ga0123352, IMG submission 89700) | Labiotermes labralis P1 segment gut microbial communities from Petit-Saut dam, French Guiana - Lab288 P1 | ecosystem: Host-associated > Arthropoda: Insects > Digestive system > Gut ...
GGTGGGGGTGGGTGTGTGTGTGTGTGTGTGTGTGTGTGTGTGTGTGTGTGGGTCTATGTGTGTGTGTGTGTGTATTTGTGTGTGTATGTGTGTGTGTGTGTGTGTGTGTGTGTGGGTATGTGCGTGTGTGTGTAATTTTGTGGGTGTCATGGTGTGTGTGTGTGTCTAATTGTGTGTGTATGTATGTGTGTGTGTGTGTCTAATTGTGTGTGTATGTATGTGTGTGTGTGTGTGTATGTGTGTGTGTCTAATTGTGTGTGTATGTATGTGTGTATGTATGTGTGTGTGTCTAATTGTGTGTGTATGTATGTGTGTGTGTGTCTAATTGTGTGTGTATGCATGTGTGTATGTATGTGTGTGTGTGTGTGTGTGTGTGTGTGTGTGTAATTGCGTGTGATCTAGAAACTACAAAAATAAGACGGACAAGGTTCGATTGGAGTTGTTGCGCCAAAAATAATTAAATATCTCTTCTTTCTTGACCACTTGATAATCCTTCAGACCGTTTAATAAAATACGGACGCATTAACTGACCGACTCACTGACTGTCTTGTTGGCTGTATGGTTATGCAACCGAGTATTTTTTAATTTGAAATATGCGTGCTATGGTGACCTAAATGTTAGTGAATAACTCGACATGCAGAACGTTCCTTCGGCATTTTAATTAGCTGACTGACATATTTGTTCGTTGTAGTTGAACCCACATTAATAACACACAACAGCCAACTACCCTGTTTTACCTACAACCAATTGCTTCCGGGCCCAATTTTTTCATTCGTATGTGTAGTCATTTAAACCAGCGTTTCCCAAACTTATATGGCCAAGGAATATATATGAGCTTGAATTACACAGGCGGAGACCAAAACGTATCTGGAGAATAATACGAGAAAATTAATCAAACGAAGCATTACATACAGAAAAACTGCAATGTGTAGTTCTTAAATATACTTATACATAGTACATTTAAAATATATATATTTTTTTTTACGTCCTTCCTGGCTGTGCCCTGTCAAGTACAGCCGTCAAGAAAATTCCCCCCTACCCGTTTGGTACCAGCACCCTGAATAAACATCACGGGAAATCTGACTGGCTGGTACACCATTCACATTTTGCTGGAGAATCAATTACATGCAATTACAAGAACAAATTTCTGTGAAGACGAGAGTGGAAAACGTGGTAACTACTGAAAGTTTGTCGTGAAGCTTCTATCCGTACCGCACGGTACCCCAGGGTTCCGCGGGACACAGTTTGGGAAACGACGATTTTAAGACAATCCCTCGACTTTCGCGTAAGTTTCATTGAAGTTTACCGATTTAACAACTTAATGGTCTACTTTACACAATCAACTATAGTACACAAAATGTCACATAAGAACAAACGAACAACAAAACACAACTAAACCCAAGATAAAATACAATGTAATATGACTCACTCGGCTAAAAAATTACAGTTAGTTTGGGAAAATGTTTGTATAATTACAAGAAATGCAACATTGATGATGATGATGATGATAATTCCGTGACAATAATGATAACACTCATTTATTAAAAGATTAACTTGGAAGCCTGATCGAATAAATACATAATATTGCTATCAGAATACTGCGATGTGAGAAAAGAAGGTGAATGCGACCGTATTGTGTCTTTGTTCTAAGGTAGTAACTGCAAGATCGGGTTCTGCTACCATAATATTAGTTAATATGAAAGTTAGTTCTTAATATGGCCACTTAATTTCTAAACGAAACCTTTGTTTGTTGCAGGCACTGAACAGGGCATCCACGAAAAGAAACTCCTCACCAAACTGCTAGAGAAGTACAACATTTTGGAACGGCCTGTAGCAAACGAGTCGGAACCCCTCGAAGTGAAATTCGGCCTCACACTTCAACAGATAATAGACGTGGTGAGTTGATGTTTTCGTGTTTTACCTGGAGTTTCCCAACATTATGCTACTGTCACCTCCAACAACAGTTAATCAATGTGCGTCAATTGTATGCAGACGGTGGTCAATATTCTCGGCGTATCTCTAGCACACTTTCTGCTAAAGGATGTACAGTTCCAACCTGAATAGGCCATATTCGCGTACATTTACGCCGTCACAAACGCAGGCTGAATAGTTTGCTCGTGTTAATGTAGCTCATTAATTCTGATTCAGCGAATACCTATACACCCACATCTAATAAATGTCACTTATCAGCAGTCCTTCACACTGTTTATCAGAAAGTGTAAGCACATAAATACACGTATACACGGTCTAATGTTTCTTGGACAAAATTACAGACATATGTTCACGAATATTTAAAGACACGTTTAAAACGCATCCAAATTGTATATTTGGACTATATGATATAGTAATGGTGGCCTAAACAATGTATGCGCTTAAATATAAGCACATCAATTCCGCTTCAAAATCAAGGTACATTCATTTTAACATATGTTACCTTTGAAAACGTCATATGTTCCAATCTGCTGTTTTCGAAAGAAATCGTGTTGTTCAATAAATAAGATAAAATAATTTCAAAATTTCATGTAATAACACAGTGATTGGCACGATGAAGATGAATCCTGAAGTTGGTACAGTTTTATGTGGAGAACTGTCACCTATGCTGACAGGCATAATACAGCATGGAGAAACAGAGTAAGCTAAAGTGCAACACAAATGTACAAATCTTGTGCTATCTTCTTTCACGGTTTAAAAACATTTCTAGAATCAAAAGTCTCTTAGACTACAGACCTACTTGTGAAGGACATTAGCTGTCACAATGAAAACACTATAAAAGAGGCACAGGTTCGAATCCCCTGGTAATTTTGGAGCACTGGTCTGTCAAAGAGGATAAAAAGAAGAATATTCAAAGCGCAAAACACATGCAAAAGATGAATGAATGTGCAGTCTCTGAACATCGGATGTAAAACACGTTTCTACTTAAAAGAACTCAGAATGTAAAAGAACAGAGAGACTTATCGCTTTCTGCTACTATTTCGTAATCAAAACCTTATCCACGTTTTATTCTCAGTAGTTGGTCTCAATACATTAGATTTAGCTTCTATTCAAACGTGTATCGGAACAAAAGAACACCATGCCAATAAAATAAAGAAAATACAGAGGGAAAGGATAGACAAAAGAGAAAAAATAAAAGAAAGAAAAAGGATGAGATTCAAAGCCGGAAAACATTATAATCTTTTCGGAGACTTCTTCGCAAATTATCATGCTTAATTCAACAGATGTATAAATGTTCAACACAAACTATAAAACTATAAAATCAAAACACCGTTTTTAAATATGGTTTCTCTTTGTCGTTTACAGCGTTGTCACTCCCCAACTCATTATTAAAGACTAAAGACACACCTACTCACTTTACAGAGAAATCCAGTATCATGCTACAGTAATTTCAAATAGACGCTAAGTGTTTTCATGGTACACAAGATACCCCACTTATGTATACTGATCCTTCCTGACTCAATTTAAAATGACAATTAAAAACACCTGAAGCAGTTCGTGTAGTCTTTGGGAATATGTTAACAAAAACATTATCTTATAAGAAACAGTTTTCAAAAAGTAAAGCGAATTGTGGCTTTTCAACAGGAAATATTATCCATAACCGTGACTTTCATTTGACATATTTTTGTAGATATATTTATTCACTGATATACAGTCCGAACTGAAGTGGTTAATTCTGTACTTGATTTATATAATAAGTGTGTTTATGCTACTGAATGATTAACGTAACACGGAAAACAGTTAAGTTTATGAACAGCAGAGTGTATATTATGCTTATTATCCGTCGCTTTCCATTGTTTTATATGTGTATATCAAACAGCAGCATGAAGATGCAACAAAAGTAAGTGGTGTTTCAAACTAATCAGTTCATCAGTTGACCTATATGTGTTATTTCTTTCCCCTTCTTCTAGGACGAAAAGAATCAAATTCTGACAACAAACGCTTGGTTGAATTTGGTAAGTGACTCCATAAAAAGCAAATGGGCTGGCCCTCTCATCTTCATGCTGAGAAATATGCTCTGGGTCTCTGAGGATTCGCATAGCGCCGTATAAAATCTGATATCGTGATAAAATATCGCTGTCTGAAATTCACTCAAAAGAAATCACTTCTGTTTCAAATCTAAAATAGAGGATATGTTATTTACTTGATTAAAAGCATGAGGCTATTTAGACATGGGTTCAAAAGCCCTAGACATACCTGGTATATTATTAAAGGTTATGATATCAATAGTTTTGTCAAACAGCATCGTATGCTAATGAACGAAACGTCCATCAGAATGTTTAATTAATGGAGTAATTTAATTTTCAAATACATCTACTGTTGTTATTTTGGCCTGTCTACGTCTTCTCTTCCTTTCCAATTCAATTCAAACCCCGTTTACACATAGCCCACTTGTATCTTTCTCTCTACTGATATGCGCCAGCCTTTCCCTCTATTTCATGTATTTTTTCATTAACGGCCGAAATATTAGTTCCTAATTTAATTGTCTCTTTACGTCCTCCCACTGTTGATAAAAATCTCATTTCTGAGAGCCGCAAATTACTGCTTTTTTTTGGAAGAGTCCAAGGTTCGTATCAACAAATTAGAAAGGGCATTGTGCCATCTTCTAGAATTTGAGTACGGCGTTTTCATTCATTTTTTCCCAGTGTCCGTCCTTTTTCCTACTTATACAATGGAATTAATTTGCTCTTCATATCACAACCGCAATCAAACCTAAACACAACCACGGAGCGCAAAATGCGATGCCTGTTACAAACCTTAGTCATTAACTGTAAATTTGTTCTAACACTCGTAGAATATTTTCCTCAGAATGTCATGATCAGTTTTTGTGTAAATATCTGCACATCGTATTTGAACGTATTTTGATACACCCACAGGCCTTTCTTCATCGTATAAATACAACGTGTCAGTCAATAACGCGACACTTTATTTTATATGCAATAAAAATTGTATATTGTCAGGGCGACATATTTCGACCTTTATTAGGTCACATTCACGCCCTCTGGGAAAACAGATCCAAGAGCTATCTATATTTCAATGCATTGTGGGATCCCAACTGCACTGAAATATAGACAGCTCTTAGATCTGTTTTCGCAGAGGGCCTGAAAATGGCCTAATAAAGATCGAAACATGTTGCCCTGACAACAAACTATTTTCATTGTATAAAATAAAGTGTTGCGTTATTGACTGACACGTTGTATTTATATGTTATAACACTTCAGGATGGAAAACATTAAACTTTCTACATCGGCAACAGTTTTCTATGTTCTCCTTGGTCATCAAGTTGGTCTTGATGTATACGTAATATCAACATGCAATAAAATAGAGTTTCTATTCTTTGTTGTTTTGAAAACAGCTCTGGTATTAAATCCTAAATATTATACAGCGTTCTACATATATTAGATCCAGATGGTTAAATTTATTCCACGCGTCATATCGTACTCAACTTCTAAACGACTCGGGTTTCGAATATTAACCCTTTAAACCCCGAGTTAAATACCATATGCCATTTGCTGGCATAATTAACGGCTCACCATATTCTCCACGTTAGCAGGAAAATTGTTAAACCTTTAAAAAGGACAGTTGTCTTTACTTATATCACCTGTTTTATCATTCCAAAAAACTCTACATCTTTCCCAAACTATTTATTTATGCCTTCCACATAACTTTCGAAACAGATATTAATTATTGCTACAACAACATTTAGTGACTGCTATCTACAGTTCACACAGTATTTTCACTTGTGCATAAAAAGAATTTCTCAACAATCATATAAAAAATTCGGTAACTATACGACAAGACGCACATACGCGTTCCGTATGATTTTTAGAATATGCAGCGAATATTTGCCTCATCAGCATTGAATAATTTCGCTTCGGAATTGATACACACATTTTTCCGTTAAGCAGAAAATAACGCTTAAAACATTTCATTTATCGAAGGTTTAATGTTTGGGGTTTATAAAACTGTAGAGAAAGAAAAATGATGGAAATCGAATTCATTCCTAAACAGCAGTCTCGTGTCATTGATTAGTTTAAAATAAACGACGCTGTTAATTTCAATATTTTAAATGAATTTTCCGACTATCCTAGTAAAAAAAAAGTTTTAGTGTTAGTTATTGGGAAATTGAATTGAAGTTCAGTTCTTTGTCGCTAATGAGTCTAAATCTGATAAAAAAAAGTGCCGGAATTCCTGCGCTGTTCTTTGAAATTTATAAAACGACTGAATGGCGATCCTGAAAAAGAAATTCTTATGCCATCTGCACAAAGACAAACTTTCCTCTTCTCCAGCTTAAGCACGATCTCTTGAAAAACGTTATATTTAGAAGTCTAAGTCTACTGTACGTTGTGTTACTTCAATAAAATACAGTCACACATCTGTTCAAGAAGCTGTGTGCCTTTGTACGGTATGAAGTTTCATTCGCCTTATTAAAAAATCCACCAACACTGGACACTACCCTGATCCGCTTCCATCTTGTATCCAATTTCAGTGCCTGTTACCGGAAGTCACAATTTGACAATATCCACCTATCAAGGCCTAACACTTCCACGAAGCCTGTACGTCTGTGGTTTCGAAGTCAAAATTTTGTATGCAGCTCATACATCTTAAGAAAAAATTCGTATAATTAATTCCACCCTTAATCCAACACTGACGATAGTCTATATACACACACACACATACACACACACACACACACACACACATATATATATATATTAAATATGTCAACAGTGTCACTCTTATTAAGTAACTGTACGGGGGTGGCAAATTGCTATGTGGATCTCGAAATTACAAACTACAGGCAGGGTCTAATTTAAAATAAACTCGAACAGAACGATTCGGACTGTGTTCGGATTTCGTACTGTACTACTGCGCACCTCATTGGCCCATGTGGTGAATGTGTCATGATATTTCGATATTGCTGTCCGCTGACTGGCTGCGACAAGAACACAAGAGGCTCAGCTGTTTAGTGCCTACAGCGCCACAGGCTGGAACCACATAAAACAGCGGAATGTCATTAAAAATACACATACATTTTCAACTACTTTCAAACATCAACACTCTATTTTAATAACCTATTTTATAAAAACTTAGACAAACGATTATTCCTTTTAATCTTTTATAACGCGAATGTAAGATTTTTATTTAAATATAAATCAAATTGCATACGATGTAATTTAATGCTATTCACAACCCTCACTTAAACTCATTTAAGGGTAAGTTCAGTACGCAATCCAAGTCTTTAAGTGCTTTGCGACATGAGTTTTTTTCAGTCAATGTGGTGGTGCATACTGTTACGCCCATGGTGCAGAAATCGATATTTTCATGAACCAATATCATGTAGAATAAGAAACTTTGCATTGGGAATTTTAAAGTTCTGACAGAGATTCTGATAAGCAATAAAGTCTTCAGGAATATGACTCCATACACATGGTAAATAGTTGTCGACTTTTCGGAGCGATTGGCAGCCTCCATCTTCAAGGCTCAAGAAGCCCAAGAAGAGTGGTTCTTGAAACCTGCACATTGTGGCAAAAGCTTCTCGTAAACATTGGTAAATATGTTTCGTTTGCCAATCAAAAAAGGCTTCATGTCTTCCGAGACATGAGCTTTCAATACTGCATAGCTTGACATGTAACAGTGCAACAGCCACTAAATGCGACATATTCCGATTTACGAGGGAAGTCCATAAACATGCATAGTGTTCAAATTACAATACATAAAATAGTTATGTTGTATACAATGACTCAAAGCGAAGGAATTTCTGCGGAGGCTATTTACAGACAGTACAAGTAACACGTGGTCCTACGGACAGCACACATAAAAACATATGCAAGCATATCTGTGTCTACAGGACTAAGAGGGTAAGGTTTGCTATTGACTGTCTGTGTGCTAAGCATGAATATGAAACATCGATTATAAACAAGAACACGAAGCAAGTGTGGCTACCCTGAACGGCAGTGAAAGTCACCTGTACTTCATTCGGTGCTGTAACGTTGACCTATGCAGAAGGAGGCTATATACGGAGTCACTGGAGAGTAAGAGCATAAAGCTAAGCAGCTGTACTTCCTAAGTGAAATGTTGCATTGCTATAGTTCTTCCGAAAATTCAAATCCTATACACTAACATTTGTGTCACATTTGAAAATAGTCACCACCATTTCGCAACCCGAAAGATACGGAATCCAAGCTTTGACCTTAAGAAGCCAAGAGGAACAAAAACGCGCAGAGGAACGGTGGCGGAACTGTCTCAGATTTATTCCAATTCATCGAGTGGTCTTGGTTTTTATTGACAAGCTTCCTCTTCGCCACAACCCCAAAGCAAGAAATTTGTTTGAGGTGACACACTAACATTATGTTACAAATTTTCAAATACATTTGAAAAATAAATTACTGTGAATATGACAGTGACTTCGCGGGTGTCATTCTGTTTGTCCTCGACGTCCAATCCACCCACCAGGAAAATGGTTGTCAAGCCGTATTCGAACAGGAATCGCAAAATGATGTGGTGCTCCATCTTGCACGAAGAGCAGTTATTTATATTTGTGACACTCAGAAACAATGGGAAACACGAAATTGTCAAGCACATTCAAGCACTCAGCGATTTAGTATACAATCACCCTGCAATGTGCGTATTCAGTGAAATCCTGATTTCAAAGTGTCCCTCAAGGGCTTTCATGCGTCACAGTTGATGGATCAATGAAAGAGTTATCTGTGGAAATCGAATGCAAAAATTGAAAATGTCAAGTTTTCGTTTTGAATTTTCAAAGGTCATTTCAGTAGTAACAATACATTATTGCAATCGGGTTTATTTTCAGCGACAAGCAATTTATTTCCACAACGTAATCACAAAAAGTGTTATCTATATATTGCATCTGGAAAAGTTACATCTTTCTGTATCCTAATGTTTAGTGTCTGAGAAATAAGATGTGATAATTCTTAAATCATAACAAACGTTTCCTGAAATCAGTCTTCCCTTAATTTCATCATGCGCTTCACTTATGTTCCATTATTGTAGCAACATACTTAAATTTCAAAACGTCTAAAAAGTTCTTATATATTGGTAGACACGTTACTTCTATTTTTATAAATTCAAGAAACACTTGTTGCACATGAGCATCATTCCATGGAGTCAGAACTGATGTAAATATCCACCCAATGTGAATCTAGATGGAAGGAGGTGAATAATCAGCTTCAAGCTACGGCCGTTTACTCCAATATACATTTGCAACCATGTTGGTGGACCTGAGTCGAACATACGTGGTAATTCGAAGAAAAATTCCTGTCCCACCAAGAAAATGAATCCTGGTCACCTGCATCGCAATGAATATATGCTCGCACGCACACATTAAGTTCGTAACAGGATCAAATATTGATAAAACGTGGAAATTACAAGGGTCTGACAACAATACACGTAGGAGAATAGCACAGATCAATAGCGATCAGTGATCTGTATTCAGAAAACTCTCTGTGCCCAGAATTTAGGTAAAGCAATTACGTGGAAGCAGAATGAAAACAAGGACTAGTATCATGGTGTAGAACTAACTAAATTAACCTTTTGGCGCCGGAAATATTTTTTTTTAATTTTAGCACACCCTGTATACGAAATGTGAATAATACAGGAACCAAATACATTAGAATTATGAAACAAACTGCATTTTGAAAAGAAAAAACGAAGAGTATATACCATGTTTAAAATATTCAGTACCTATATTTGTTGAATAAATATATAAAATGCAACTTTAGAGGTTAGCGGTGCGGTACGACCGCTATAGTTGACATTAGGCTTCAAAAGGTAACGGAGCTTCATAAAAGACTGGAAACTGCGGAATATTTTAATACCCAAATCATATTCTCATTTAGAGAACGCTCTCACATACCACTAAAAACAGTATTCCAAACCCGCTTCAAAACTGAGGAGAGAGTGTTAAATTTTAAAATTTTAATAGGGTGCTGCAGAATAGAAATTCCATTCTAAAGGGGCATAATTAGGCATACATTCGCAAAGCTATTTCGCAGCTGCCTCATGAACACACATGCTTCCTATTATTTAATCGTTTCCAACGCAAAAGTTTCGAATACATTACAAAACTCTTCCTTCGTAGCATTTTAAACATCACAGCACCAATTAATTAAAATGTTTTTGATGGTTGTTATAATGGAGTGTGAATATATTACTGTCAGTAGACTAGAGGATATAAAACTCTCTTTAGGGTTTGTAATAGTAAGAAATGACCTACTGCTGAATTACTGGTGGTTTCAGCTGGGCTCTTTCCGAATCGGTATGCTGGCCGTTCGTTTGCATGTGTCTCGTCACGTGACTAACAAACGGTTGTTTCCCTTTTTGTTGTGTCTTGCTATAGGACGAGAAGAATCAACTCCTAATAACAAATATTTGGCTTTCGTTGGTAAGTGTTTAACAGCTGATTCAGTTAAAAACACACACGGCAGATATTTTAGTTAAAGTTATTTCAATATAAGATATTATTACAATATTAATTTCCGTACTTATATTGTAGTAGAAGTTGTGAAACATATGTATATATATCACTGTCCCTGTTTGTAATTTCACGTGCTAATTTCCTAAACGTTACTATGGCAATGCTCTATCTATGTTCCTAGATAGGGCAGAAATTCAATATGTCATGCAAAGTTATCAAGCGCCACGTTTGGAGCTATTCCGCTGTAGATGTATTCCTTAAGTGCGTACAGACGCAACCACACACCCAGCTACTTCACACAATACAGAAACGCCTCTCTTTTGAAAGCACGTGATCACAGCACAGCTGTCATCCGTATGAATAAGCAGTGTACTAATAACTCCCATAAATGATCATTGAGATCTTCGCTCTTCCGGGATTGTACCCAGCTAAGATGAGTAATTAGTTACCGATGTTTCAGGCCATTCTATAGGTCCCATCTTCAAAGGTCCAGCATTCTAAGAAGAATTTCTTATTCTTTTTGGGCTGCTTCAACCTTAAAGATGGGACCGATAGGTTATCCCGAAACGTCCGTAAATACCTATCAATCTACGCTGTGTAACAACCCAGAAGAGTGAAGATGTCATCTACACCGCGGCGGAAGTGACATCTCGCATACACTCCCACTCTTATCACGTGACATTCCGTGGTTGAGGAAACTGAAGTACACTTTGAACAATTCCAAAATATCTTGTTACACAGGACTGCAAGGAATGTTCCAACATTTTATAGGCCTACCTTTTTCTCAGGAACTTGCATTGCCACTTAAATCTTTCTATGTATTCCAATTACAAAACTATTACACAGATAGAAGTTACAGTAACGGTGTTCACTGCCATACACTTTATGACTGTGGTCAAAAACAGGTCTATGTCTTCAGTGTCTCTCAAATTCTGATCAGTATTTCGTATGAGATTGTAGACTATTTATTCTATGCACCAAATTTTTCTACGAAGGACCACTTGTTTTTAAAGGATGTAAAGTTTTATTAACTTTTACATTTATACAAAACGGTACTGTTATTTAACTAATAAGAAACAAAACAAAATTTGCGCCACAATTATAACCACAAAACCATATATCAAACGTAACTTGATAGCTGCGATTATTTGATTTTAGATGGACAGATATTTTTAAATCCACATCCGTAAGTTCCACAATGTGGTACTCCACAGCAGGCAGAGCTCAACGAGGCACAAAAGATACTAGCGTAAAAGATGGCTTCCAACGCCTACTGACTACGACCTTCTGACTAGCGAAATACATACCTGAACAGAAGGAATCATAATGCTCCTTGCAGGAAATGTCTCCACGTGCAGCAATGAGCTTGCAAACATTTGAAGCTACTCGAATATTAACTTTTGTAACAGTTTACTAAATTTCATGTCCTTAGACCCATCAAAGAAATTAAAAGTTTTTCCCATTCGCACACACTCGCAATGCACAATCAACACGCTATTCTGTACACACCACACGTCAAATAAGCATCTCGCTCCTGTTATGTAACAAGGGATTAACTGCCACTTTGAGCTAAACTGAGTTATGTGTAGCGAATCATTTAACTAATGGTTCTCTACGGGAGGAAAAAAGATGACAGCTACATCTCAAGGAATAACTAAGACAGGTGGGGGATATACCCTATCTCTCAAAGCATTTGTAATATGTAAAACCGGGCAATCTTCTTGCTTCACTTGTAAAATCGATGTTTTTGTGAGTCGTCCTCTTTTTACAAAACACGGGCGACGTGTCTGTAATGCTTTGATAGAAAGAGACAGAGAGAAACAAGAGTAACAAGAGGAAGTTGCTGCATCCTAAGTAATCTAGCTGACTTCTCGTCATGATACTGCATTGCCATATTTCTTAACAGCACATTCACCGACTCATTACTTAATAGGCCACAATCCAAATCCTTTTTCATGAATGCGTGAATTTCAGTTTCTGTGCTTTTAATTTCGATTTTGTATCGTAAGTACCCTGTAAATAGTAGTACATTCTCTTCTCTTTTGTAGGAGTAAAACAAATAGAAACTGACTGTTGCGCCCTAATTGTATAGGAATATTAACCTTTAAAATAAGTTACTTTTAAGTATCAGCTACTTTAACTTTTAAAAACTCTTTACACTTTGAGCACCTTACGTTTATAGGTTTCATGTAATTCTCAGAATAAATAATTGTTCTTTTCCTAAACGATATTAACCAACTAGTCCTTTAATGGAGATGCAGTGAGTTCTTTGCGAGGTAGGAAATGAATTACATTACTTAGTTTAATTTAAGGTCTCACAAAGGGTAAAAGAGGGGGAGATAGGTTTGTGAATACAAGCCAAGATTCCTTATATAAACATGGACCTCAAATCAGTATCCTTCTCATTTATGGGCGAGTATAAGTTCGCAACCATACCACGGTAAACAGGCAAAATCAACAAATTCGGGAGATTTATATGAAAACGTCAGAAAGGAGAGGGATACGACTCTGCTTAGTTAACCTCAGATACCTCGTTTAGAAACACTCGCTCATCTGCCAATTTTTTTTTGGGGGGGGGGCCGGGGGCGGGGGCATTTGAGAAGATGGTTAGAATATGTCTGTACGTTCCACCACCTATCAGCATTTAACACTAAAACACTTCGGTAATTTTTGAAAATGAATATTTTACGTTACCCTGTACCCATACTAAAAAAGGATGTTTATTTAATCAGAAGCCAACAGCGGGAGGGGCAAATAACATCATGACAGTTGCTCGAATCCTATTTGTCTCTATGCACGATTCTACGCAACGCCAAGCGCTCGAACCTATCGAGAGCCGCGGATTTATATTCCTCGCTTGTAAGACGAATTTGTCCCTCAATTAGGGCCACGCCATGAAGATATTTACGGCAGCTGAGTTACATTTGCAAGAACTCATTTCCCCACGGCAGAGGTGATGCATCATTCTCACGCAATGGTCTCATTACCCGTAGGGAGATAACCTCCTTTTTCCATCGGATAAGAGGCTCAGTAGTGTGAACCAGAGACATACAGGATGAGCATAAAGTCTTTCCCTGATTACAAAAATTTATTACAAGAAAACTAATGTACGTGGAATATAATTTTTTTTTCAAAATGTAACTCTAGAAGTTGTTTTTACAACATATTACTACACTTCAACATGTGCTCTTTTTTGTTGCACGGAGAACGTCTAATCGATAATCAATTTCTCTCCACGTGTTCTCCAACATGTCTTCAGTTATTGTAGCAAAAGCGTCTGTTATTCTTGCCTTCAAATTTGTAATATCTGGAAC
>Ga0123352_10011874_pt1 | contig 13741 bp, 9 predicted proteins | sample TergutLab28metaG_FD_89700 | JGI IMG/M metagenome (GOLD analysis project Ga0123352, IMG submission 89700) | Labiotermes labralis P1 segment gut microbial communities from Petit-Saut dam, French Guiana - Lab288 P1 | ecosystem: Host-associated > Arthropoda: Insects > Digestive system > Gut ...
AGGTGTTTTGGGTTATATCGGTATAGTTTGACCTAAGGAACACTCTCCCGAAGTTAGGTCCTTTCCTCCTGGGACACCCTGTATATATATATACACACACACACACACACACACACACATATATATATATATTATGACGAGATTATGACTGAGTACATAATTCTTCTTTTAAAAGAGTACTTACATTTAGAAATTTAATGATATACAGAAGAACCTGGCCTGACTGTAACGTAAAAAGAAGGAAAGGAAGAAGAAGAAGAACTCTGAACGTGCGACCAGTACTGTGACTTTACCGCTACATATTCACCAGACATCACCACGTACACGGAAACACCTTGTTTTACGATTTTAAAAACTCTCTTTTTTGGTTTCTTCATCAGCGTGTAGACATATATTGAAAAATGGCGGAATTTTGTATTGAAAAACCTGTAGACACTTGAAGGAACGCCTCATAATACTGAAGTGTAGAATGCTGCTTATCCTAACCAAATATCGCTTACTGATTTTACTTCAGCTTATATTTAATATATTCTTTGTACACAAAAACACGCTTAACATTCTGATATTTTAATTACATTTGTGGTCGGCTTGTGTTAAGAAACTGAAAAGTACGGCAAAAATGTAAATGTAATTACGTCTGTTTACTGCAGGAAGAATCAGTTCGAATTTCACCTACTCGTCCTTTTCCATTCTGCAAGCAATCAAACTAATTAAAGATGCAAATACACTTTTCGACAAGATTTGTGAATAAAAAGTTAAGTATAATTACTTAATTATCTATTTTTTAAATTACTTTACTCATATTTTTGTCTCAGGTTTTTATTAATAAAATTATTCCTGTCAGTGAATGATTTTTTTATTTAGTCAAAAATATTTTGGATTTTTATACAAAAAATTGGAAGGGCATAATACGTTTTAAAATACTCAATTTTATTTCAACATTAAACATCCAACTTTTATATAAAATGACGATACAATTTAATGAAAGAAACACAGTTTTGGGCACAGTAAATTGTTACGTAATGAGTCATAACGTACAAAATCTGTACCTACGTCTCTTTCCGTAGTCAATGAAGGCCACTTTCCTTAATTGCAGCAGCGAACGTTGAAAGCGATGTCATTAGAGTAAATTGCAATTCCACTGCCTTACGATGGGAATACAATGCGTACAACCGACGACGCAGTAAGAAAAAGAGAACTAGAATAAGAAAAAGAAAAACATTTCAATTTTCATTTCTTATTCCCTTATTTAGCGCATGTCAATTACCATAACAGGAGAGCGTAAAGCCAAGTTGTAGAAGCATTGGAGTGACAACCATTTAAACCTGAATGGGGAACAACATGTCGGAAGCGAGGAAACGAAAATTCAATAAGATCCAATTTAGATTATGGTGCGGCGGTTAGCGGACGGACAGACGTACAAATAGACGGAAACCTTCTGCTGACGGTGCGTAATAGCTAACTTCCCCAATTGAAGCGGTGTGAAGTACCGAAACAGCAGTGGTCATAATTTTGGAAGCTTCAAGCCCTGAAAAACTACTGTATCTAATGTCATCAATGTGCATGTGGGAGTTCCCGTTCGTAACTCTGGGCTTCGTTGACTTCATTGTTGTCAATTTTGGGTTCATGAAAGTTAATCTGTCTTCAGACCATTCAAACGAGTGGTAATTGAAAATGGCGACAACAGAAGAAAAGGTAAAATGTGTGCTTCGGCGCGTAGAATTGAAGTCCGTAGCGAGTGTGTAAAGGGGATTTACTGCTCGTTACAGGAAAGATACACCACATGGGTTTAGGAATTCAAGTGAAAATTGGATGAAAAGCTTTAAATAAACTGGGTCCGTGAATGACACACCAAGACCCGGGAGCCCTGGAATCAGCGAGGAACTGAGACTGTGGTTCATGAAACACTTGAAGGGAGCCCAAAAAATTTTGTGGGCCTGTACCTGCTAAACTAAAGGTACCGCGAGCGACATTGCTCAAAGTTACAAAACTGATAATGCACGGACTTGCTTACAAGATTCAGTCGGCCGCCTCGTTCGCCTAATATGACGTCACTGGAATACTTGTTGTGAGGTCACGTTCAAACAGTTGTGCACTGAGCAAAGTCACGTTCTTTGGATGAACTTCAGGTAAGTATCACACATGCAATTCAGGTAATCACTGAGTAGCAACTGAAGAATATTTTCATTGAGGTAGACCCCCAGTTTGAAAGATGTGTCCTAAATGATGGCGGTTACATTGATGGTTAATACCCTGAACTGCATTGACTTAAAACTGTAAGAATTGCGCTTTTATGCAGTGCTTACAGTGTGCATCTGTCATGTGTACAATAAAAGTTATTGAAGTTTAAAAATTGCGTAAGGACTTTACGTACATCCTTACATAGAATATATCTGAAATACTTGGACCAAATTCACGGGCAGATTCTTCATACCAAATCAAATAAAATGGTTCATACCAACGTATGTGTGAAAGTAAGCGGTTTTTTTAAATTTAGTTGAAAGATTTCCTTCGACATTAGATATCTAAATTGTGTAATACTCGCATTTTATTTAAACTGACATAATGCATTTAAAATACAAGTTGCAACTTTAATACCAATCGAATTATTACTGTTTATCAAGTCACAATTCACATCCAGTACTCGAAATGTTTTCCACTTGTATCAAATCACGCATGAACACGTCTGAACATAGCCTTTCGCACCCTTCCAAAAATCACGGAGCGGTTGGGAAAGGTTTGACAGGCATAAAAAATGCATCCGTAATGTGTCTCTTCATTTTCAATTGAAGCCGAAAACATTAGGATTTTTAATTGTCCCCACAGATAAGAATCTAAAGAATTGTGGTCGAGCGAATGTGGGGGCTTCAGCGCCAAAGATTTAGTGTTCGCGGACATATTTACATATGAAATTTTTGTTGTTTTGGTGTGGAGAATTGAACCCTTGGGTTTTTCCATATGCTTTAGATACATCCTGTATAGTAGTCAAAATTTCACGAAAGGCTAGCGATTAAGAAATATATAAAAATCTTTAACACATGTACCTCCCATATTAGCACAAGAAAGGGCCAAATTTCGTAACATTTTTGTGTGCCTCTTTTGTCCGCTGTGGGCAGCAGTGGACAAACAGAAAAATTTCATTTTTACGTCATTTACAGAAAAGGAGTCTTGGGCCCTTCTGTTTTTAAACAAATGCTGAGATGGTTCTTGAGTTCTGTCAAATTGCTATTGCATGCTGTTCATACAGCTCTCCCGAATTATGTTCAGCATAATTAAAACGTTTGCTTTAAATACCATAAAATTACTCATTTCAACTTTACCAAACAAAAGCCCCGTAGCCAGTATTTCTCACCACTGTAACTTTCCCGCTTCCATACTAACCTCCACTCATCAGAACGAGGAAGCCTTGGAGCCTCTTATAAAAGTGATGCTTCTTCTACCCACAGAAATAAGATGCCTTATTCTCCAAAGGCAGCAACTTTATCTAATTTGACATCTTTTTTTTTTGGAAATGTTTATTGCTTTGCAGTTTGTAGTACAGAGATACACCTGGATACAAGAATAACAAAATGTTCCCAATTCACCATTTTACATGGGTTATGACTCGTCTAGCGGGTGATATGAAGGGGTTTGTCGTGTTAGGTGTTTATAGGTCGACAGTGCAAAAGCAGAAAAAGGAAAAAACACTGCTATGGGAGGTGGAAATTTGACATCTGTTTCATCTGCTATAATTCCACATATCAGGAGAATATGAGACAAAAAACTCTTTGTTGCATCTACATTAAGTTCACTTAGACTGAAATGAATCTCTTACCAAGCACATAAATGTTGCGACATGGCGAAAATAGATTTTCTAACCCAAGACAATATTTTTTGTTTTGGGTCTCACTCCCAAAATGGGAAAATAATTTTAACACGAAGTCTGAACCAAAGACCGCATTTCCTCTTTCTGAACAGAGGTTCTTTGCGTCTCTTAAGAGAAACCAAGTTGACGTGTGACGTGGTGGTTTCGGTGGTAAGGTGCGTTTTTTTTTACCGACATACATTGAATTCCGAAACGTCCGAGAACCGATATGTCATCACGATCGTGACTCGATGTTTCTCTAGCCAATAGAAACGCACGCTGCACACCTGTGACACAAATAACACCACAATTTCAACTATATTCATTGATTTTCTTCGCGTCTTCTCTTTCCCCTTCTTTTTACTCTGTGACAAATAACATGATGGCAGGGGGCTCCCCTACTTGAAAACCACCCCCTACAGTGGCAACGACCAGTTTTGTGTTCTTTCGGAGGGGAAGTAGATAGGTCATCACCCAGATGGTGATATTTCACTCCCAAATAGCGTCCTTTTTCATGTCCTGCAATACTTATTCTTCTGAAATGTATGTACGGAATGACTATCAATTCTGGAATTTTGTTTTAATATCCACTCTCATTTCCTTTAGTTTGCTTTATTTGTTCCATAGAAGAGCAAGAATACTTTATACATCAGTCCTGTGTTCCTCTGTGTGTTTGTGTTTCTCCCTTGATAAGAAAGCAAAACACGCCAGAAATAAGCCGAGTTTGAACAGTAATAAATAACAAATAATCAAAATCAATTATAGTGGGACATAAAAATGATAGTAAAAAATTTTCAGTAAATCATCCTGTTATGTTTTCACATATTTACACTTTTAAGCCAGTTATACGAAAGTAAATGCCACTTACTACGCAATTGTCCTTTACAGCTATAAGAATCAAATTTTGTTCCTCAATAAAACGCCACTCTGTGAGTACCGGCTTTCTTTCCCGGGACTTGAAGTTAACCAGTCACCTTCATCCAAAACCGAGGTTAAATAAGGAGTGAAGCTATACCTCCAATCCACCTATACGCCTCCATGACGTAGAAAGGGAAAACCTAAACTTTTTAGAAATAAAACGTCCTAATATTAAACTGTACAAACACTGAGATAAAAATATAGACTTAAAAAACTGGCACAGTATTCAATAGATACAACAACAAACTTGGCATAATAGGGAATTTTTGCTTTTCAATTTGAAATAAGCAAAACTAGATAAAATGTTTATTTTCTTTACCTTTTGAGCCCTTCGTCGACTGACGTAATGCCTGCCTTGCTGACAGATTAATGTGCGTCTGGGTATAACGTTGCGTTCCTCACTGCCTTGTATTGAACATGAGTGCTCATCACTACTACAACAAAAGTAACCAGTAGTTCGCGTTATACGCACCTTAATAACATCTGAATTAGGGCCCACACTTCCCAGACATCCATCCATAATTCGATTTTTACAGGCTAGTGAATCTTTTCTGGAGTTCTGTTTTCGAATCTCAGTTGGAAGACGCTGTATATTTATCGAAGTCTCTCGTGGTAATCCTTAGTCCGTTCGGGCAACAGAAACGTCTCCTTCCAGTGTGCAGTATTCCTACATTGTACTCCAGAAGTCTAGGGTTCATATCTCGGTTCGGGAACTGGTTGTCCTAAGAATTTATCTTGAACATTCTCAATCCCTCCTGAACAGCTTTGGGACAGTACTACGGATCACAGCACGGCCAATTTCTTCGATATCCATTCCAGTTCATTCTTCACTAATTTTCCTGTCATCTAACCCCACATAATCGCAGCTACTGACGTCTTTTAAAAACCCATAAAAAAATTGTTCGCGTTAAAATCTGAATTATACCATCAAATATATCCCTACAATGTTTTTGCGCTATCTTTCCAGATTGAAAATGATGTTGTCTGTCGACGCTGGATAACGCATTCAGCTGAAAGAGAACCTTTAAATAATCCAAGAATCAGTCAATCACAGAAGAAACGGAACTGACTTGTCTGGTTACACAGTAGCCGCGAGTCTGACACGATTCCGGGGCGAACTGTCGGCTTGAATATTTTACAGAACACTCACACTGAAATTTCTCTCTTCAGGTGTGGAGAGTTTTACTGCATGGCACGTCACGAGCGACGAATTATCCGGGGAATTCGTGAGTCAATACTCCAGTGCAGATATTCAATATACATAAAGGAAGAGGATTTATTGAACGCCAGAAACTAAGATTGTGGCATGAAACTGGTCTGTGAGGGGGAGGAGGTGGGGTGGGGGGGGGTCGCTGAAGGGCAAAAACATTAATGAATATGACTGTAATAATGAAGTATATTTTGTGTGGATCTTCAGATTGTTTGTTCAGTACGAAAGTTTAGTGCGTTCCAGTAGTGTGGGCAGCAATTTGCTTTGTAATTTGAGGTCTACGTTTCAAATCTCCGCCCAGAAACCGATTATCATCATTGAGATCTTTTTACTGTCTTCCTCATTCCCTCTAGACCAATGGTGCATAGGAAACCCACAACCAGAAAAAAATGTTTTCCGGCCACACACGCACAAAAAAAAATAGTGCCTTCTCTTTTTAGTCATGTGTCATTAGTAACAATACCCTGTCGTCAACAGTGCCAATATGAGGACGGCATAACTTCGAGGCACATCTGTGTTGTTAAGTACTGATACTGGGCCACCAGTTTACTTCCTGTTTTTAAACCCATACGCACATTAGCCACTTAGTGATGTAGTTACATGAATGTGAAATGGAATTTCTCTTTGTATTTGATAAGAAAAATATGTTCTATTGCAAATAATACAACGCATTTCTGGTTAATATTTTTATACAAATGTGGATAAGATAATTATTATTAGAATTTCATAACTTTTTTTCGTGTTTTTGAAACTGCGTCGCGGGCCGCAGAGTACGCGTAGACGGGCCACATTTTGCTAATCGCCGTTCCAAACATTTACCGGGATAGTACTTGACATGAGACTACTAAGGTCTACACATGTTTTCTGCTTTATTATTGATGAATAATTCTATTAATGAACACTACGTAGTTGTAAGTCATGAAAGAGATGTAAGATAGCGCATAAATAAAATTAACAGTTCACGTGTCTGGCTTACTGATCCGAAATTGTTTAAAACTTTGTAATTGTACAGTTCTCTTCTTCGGGACGCACAAAATGTATAAGCTAACCTTCTAAAAAAACTTCTACACCACAAGACCAGTGGGAAGACCAAGAACAAGATGGGCGGGCGTGGTCCAGAGGGATGCATTACAGAGGATGGAGAAGAAGAGCTGAAAATAAGGATGAATGGAGGCGTCTTATGAAGGAGACCAAAGCCTGGAAGGGGCTGTAGCGCCATATATGGATATACGGATGGATGGAACCTCCTAACAAAGGAAATAAACCTTGAATTCACGTGACTCTACATGACACTACTGTAGTATCCATTCGTTTATGCCACGAGTGGCGACAGCGAACTCAAGTGTTTGAAAAGTGTGCACTTGTGAGTGTACATAAAAATTACGTCCATTTGTGTGCCCTGAGTCACTTTTCTGTTTTATTACGTCCTGGGGTAATACAGGGCAGTTAGTCCGCACGATATGTCTTGCTCATGAAAGCCTTGTACGTTAGTAACGGGGTGTATTGACGTTTCGGGACAATCTACTGGTCCGATCTTCAAAGGTGTGAAGACAAGACAGATAGACTGTCAAACTAACGAACAACTGTCTACAACATCCCAGAAGAGCGAAGATCTCACAACGTGGTAGAAGCTTGAAATCATGTCTGAGGGAATTAATTTAAACCACCAAAAAGAGCGTTTACGTAGTCCTCGTGTACCAGAAGCCTACAAGCATAAATAATGGTAGCCGACTTCGAACCACCGTCCGAAATTTGACGGTTCGCCATGGCCAAGGAAATGCTGTCGCACTGTGACGTAACATTACGGTAAGTTGTCCCAAAGTCGGAGCTGTGAGGGAATCTCCACCCTAAGGCATATAGCGTTATTTTTCCAATGGCCGAAGTGAAATATTATGTATTCTGCATGGGAAGAGGGAGATGTCCAGAGCACGCATACGCAGGTGTAACGCGAGGGAGGGAGAATGCGTTCTGTCCATTCCCATCATCACGATATTTCACCGGTGGGGCACAGGAGACATAAATACATGCACTCCAATTACCTACACTCAGAAAAGAGTAAGGGACTTGAAATAGTGCGTATCACAGCCGTACACTATATTAAAAGCTATCTATCACAACTGCTTTTTGAACCTTCTATGGTAAAGAGATTTGTCGTTAGTAAAACAATCAGTGTTCCTCACTGAGTTCTTGACTCATGGAACTAGTAACTATAGTTAATAACAGGTTCCTCAACCGTAATGTAATTAAAAATAAACTCCGTGGCCTTAGTCCGCACGCCAACTATACCGACAGAGCGGCCTCCGCCGGTCGGCGAAGTTAGTGCCAACTTTTGCGGATAGAGGGGTGTCGCGTGGTCAGCACAACGGGTCCCCACAGCCGTTAATCTCTGTTTTCTAAACCTGGAGCCGCTACTTTTTTCATTCAAGTAGCTCCTCAATTGACCTCACGAGGCGGAGTGGACCCCGTTCCAGACCCACTACTACTCAGAAAATCTGGTAGCACCGGAGATCGAACCCGGGACCTCTGTATCTGTAGCCAGAAACTCTGACCACTAGACCACAGAGGCGGTCCATCCGTAATGTAATAAATATAAAAATTCCAACATATTATAATTTAAAACAATGCGTACCATTCCACTGATTTGCAAAATAAAACACAGTGTTTGCTGTATGTGCCATTAACTTAAACATTCAAAATCTTACATTTCACCTCACGACGACTTTGTGTGTTTCTTATGAGTTTCAGAACAAATAACGCTTAGTTACTTAAAAAACAATAATAAGGACGTAGCGTCGAAGGGACAAACCTCTTATATGCAGTGTAATGTAGATGAATTATATGATTTGGAAGGTTAATGTAATCATTTTTAAAACATTTTTGTTATATTTAGTTTCGAAAATATGTGGTCCTCAAAAGAAAATTAAAACTTATATTTTTAATCATTTCTCTAATGATGCACATAACTTTATTGCTGAGTTTTGTACATATCCGTAGGAGATTCAAAGTATGAACAACAGTGAAGTGTCCAGAATTAATATTAAAATGACAGTAAAACAAAAAATGCCCACATACCATGACCAAGACGAATATTAAATAAGAGAAAAACGGTAAAGTGTCCACATGACAGCATGTCCTTGAAGAATATTATAATAAGAGAAAACAATGAATTTGTCTAAATGACAGCATGTCCACGAAAAATATGAAAATAATAGAAAAACAAAGAAGTGTCCACAAGACGGCGTGTCCACGAGGTATATTCAAATGACAAAAAAAAGTCCACGCGACATGTCCACGACTATATGAAAATAACAGAAAAACAACGAAGTATCCACAAGACAGTGTGTCCACGAGGAATATTAAAATAACAAAAAAACCACAAAATGTCCACATGAGAGCATGTCCACGGGGAACACGAAAAGACAGGAAAACAACAAAGTGTCCACATGACAGCGTGTCCACGAGGATCATGTGATGTTAGTGGGATATTCTGAAATAATGGGGAAGCCAGCAGAAACTTTAAAGTAAGAAGGTGTTTGAATAAACTCAAGTAATGAAAAAAATTCTCTTATTATTTACCACCAGAATAAAATGTAAATCTGTTGCTTAGTTTTTTTTGTAAAAGTGATAACGATAGATATGTTACCACTGCTTATTCATATGGCCTGAAAGCACACATGATGATAAACGATAGACAGAAGAGGAAACTCAGAGATGTTGTGTTAAATTTCAGAGTAACCATACTTTATCTCTTTTGAGAAACGAAAATTAGAACACTTCTTGTGGGCATCACCAGTCTCTCCTCATTCCATAGTGTATTTTCGATTCAGAATTCTATATGAAGCACGTTATATGCATTTAGTGTCACTGCGCTCACTTATATTAAATTTTGCAAAATGCCTAGAATATAATATTTATTTTAAACGCTCATTTAAAGGAATGCAATTTTGAGTTCATTCATAAAACAATCATACTATTACACCTTCTTCATCTCGAAGAACATTCGCTTTGGAGATGGAACCCACTGACCACCTGCAGGCACATCAGTGGATTTCCTGCAGTGAGGAAACCTGAAGGATATGGTAATGGGAAATCTCCCCCGATGGGTAGGCAATACGACCACGTCATATATTCAAGAGGAGGTTCTAAATTTTCTATTAGGTTTTCATCACGAAGATGTGTTGCAAGCAGATTGTATTTCAAGCAGCAAAAGAGAAGGGAGGACATGAACTGAGAGCGGATAGTGTGAATGTATTGTGTTGGTTTCCGACGCTGCAGAATTCCCTGAGTTACTTATTAATAATAACATGGCGTCAGGGGAGCTGTCTTTTCTGCGTGGGGGAGGCAACCAGAAGCTTTGGTTATATAACTGTACTTAGGTTTATGGCCGACCCCAGTGGCCGAGAGACCTAAGCTGTGGGTTTGCTACCGCTCTCTTTCTGGGATTGTAGGTTCGAACCCCGCTACGGGCATGGATATCTGTCTAAGTGTTGTTTATTGTCAGGTAGAGGACACTGAGACGAGCTGTTCACTAGTCCGGAGGAGTCCAAACGAGTGTAGTGTGTCTGAGTGTGAACGTGAAGCTCTGCCCCACATGGGGCTGTTGCGCCATGAGGTGAGTGAGGAGGGGGTAGCTGCTTGCTTTTAAGATATATAAATAGCTTTTAGACGTGTCTTCGTGTGTCGTAAACTGAAATACAGCTCGGAATTGACAATACTGAAAGTATTAACGTTTCATTTTCATGATTTCACTTTAATTCAGTTTCGGCTCTTTGCCGAAAGTCATGGTGGGTCTGATGTTTGACACACTGCCGGTTCCAGTTTGTGGTGTGAGCCTACTGTGTAGTAATAATAAGATAATATTTGTTTTTCCTCATTCCGTCCGGACAAATTCTGCGATGGCTGGCTTGCTTCATGTTATACGTGACAATTTCTTTCCAATTACGCTCAATTAATTATTCACTGTTCATCTTATCACTCGACGCGCTGTTGCAGTGTAGGACAACACTTCATCCTACATGGGCCATAAAATATCTTCAAACAATGTACGGGCTGCAGACGAATTTTTTAAAACAGAACACATATAATTTTTCAACTCGAATTTAATTTATATTAAATTAGTAAAAATTAAAACTAACATCAGTTAGATATTTGTATTATTGCAATAAAATTCAAATATCCAGTAATCATAATTAAACGTTGAGAACTAATTTTACTGCAGAAGAATAGAAAAAATGTCGGTAGAAATTTGTCATTTTTTTGTCCTTGAAAGTTGTCTTATAAAATAAATACAGGGTGGCGCGGAGCCGACTGACACATTTCAAATGGTCATAGATAATATATGGAAAGAGGGGAAAATATTCGAAACCGTCTTTAAATACGTCAAATTATGCTATTTATTACCCACAAATTACAAGCTTGTTTTCTGAACATCAGGCAGATGACCTCTGTTTATATCAATGCATTGTTGCAAGCGTGTCTGGAAATTGCCGTACACGCGCCTCCTTAGGTCCTCATCAATAGCCGCAACTTCGTCAACAACGGCTTGTTTGAGTTCTTGAATAGTCATGATACGCCTCCGGAACACACGGTCTTTCATGAACCGCCACAGGAAAAAATCTGGTAAAATAAAGTCGGGTGATCGAGCAGGCCAAGCGATGTCGCCGAAACTACGAACACAGGTAACACGTTGATGCACGTTCCAACCCTCCATTGCTACTGACAATACGAAATGACGTCCTCTCCTCTACCTTTCCTCTTCCCGCCAACCACGACAAGCTATCGCGCCGGCGCAAAATTCAAATTTGATATGTGTCAGTCGGCTCCGCGCCACTCTGTACAACTCCATCGTAAAGAATTTTTCCTGAAAGGCACTTGAAGTTGTTATTTTTAGAACACGCTTAAGACTGAAACATCAAGGGAAATTTGTAACTTACCGGACCGCAATTTTCTTATTCAATTCACCCTAAAGTTTTCAACGTAGAATGTTCTAACTTCAAAGACACAAAGCCCGTTCTAACTTAAATACTGTCTAGCAAACCTAACTGTACCTACCGACTTCTTCTAACGTCTGCCCCGAAGCCTAAAATACTGAGAGCGCCATTCAGTGCAACATGAATAATTACAGGCTACACTGTGTTGTGCAGGCCTCATGTGCTGCGGAAGAACTGCAGACTTTGGGCGTTGCAGTCTCTAAGAACAAGTACAATAAGTGCAGGATTTGAGAACTGCTTGACCCTGAGGATGGAGACACTACACTCTCTCGAAACGTCGGTAAATATTCGCCAGTCGACTGGACGTAAAACTCCGGCTGTGAAAATCACAACTTTTGAAAAGTATTTTGTCATTTAACTTATTTAAAAATAAACTTTCGCTACTCTTTGGCAAGGGAAACTTCTGATTTTGAGCACAACGACGGACTGTACATTTTTTATCCACCGGATATGTAAGGCACAACATTCATGTGTTTATAACATTTGAGGCTTTGGTGTTTGGCATTCAAAATTCGTACTGAGGCCTTCTTGGTCATAATGCCATGTAATTTTGTTGATGGTTAGATACTGTAGACGGAATATAGAACTACAATGAAAACTGAAGCAAGATTTTACTCTGAAAGGCTGATATATACCTATCGGACTACAAACTACAATAACCTAGTGTAACACGATTCCTAGCAGTGGTGTATAATATAAACGTTATGGGCTCGGTTGTAGTACGCCCACATGTGCAAATGCTGATGATTATTTTTTAGTGTTCATTTATTTTACAAAAACAAAAATATTTTGACATAATACAGTTGACACTGGCGACTTCGGTAAAATACACAAACTATAAAGTAGCTTAGGAAAGCAGAGAGGTGGGGACGCCTGTGTGTCGTGCGTGTGGATAAAGAGACATGCCAGCCAGGAAATCTGAAACAGCTTCAAGCAAATTTACATTGACCGAAATAGCAATAAAAAGAAGCTATATAAAACAGAACTAGCGTTGTAGCAATTTGCATATACACGGAAACGAACTCACGGTGTATGCGATAACTCGGGTCCCCATGTATGCTATTTTACACGGACAGGGCTCATGCAAAACACATGCGAGACCCGAGGATAAGGAAACGTCGCTGTACTGTTGGGTGGCTCCTGGGTGTAGTATGGTGTACCTACTACTGCTGGTATCCACCCCCGATTCTCTTTCCTACCCTCCTTCAATTTCGATGAATAACTCAGGGCTGCCCAGGAATTTGCTCCAGACTAGTCCCTTTAATGACATGGCTTGCTTGTCTACCTTCTTGTGTAACAAGTACAATTCATTGGCAGCCTCTTACCTGAATATTCTGGGTAACTAAAAATTAATCTTTGGAGAGATAATTCCGTTGTGTTAATCAACAAGATGCACACAGACACAGTTGGTCAAAACACAACACTTTTATTGTAAGTAAAAATATTATCTGCAAAATTCACTCGCTGCATGTTTCGGCTCCCGGAAGGGGCCACCCTCAAGCGAGACAATACAAAAATATGTACAAGAGTAGGAAGTAGTAAGAGGAAAGAAGCTTCTTTCTTACAAGTGCGAAAAACATTTACTCTATAAGAAATCACACAATGCTTCCTCGAGCGATAACAGTGTTAGTGGATATGAAAACCAAAGTATGTAAAAATACAGCCATACAGTAATACAGCCATACAGTAATACAGCCATACAGTAATACAGCCATACAGTAATACAGCCATACAGTAATACAGCCATACAATAATACAGAAGGAAACTGTGAGAGAAAG
>Ga0123352_10011879_pt1 | contig 13740 bp, 11 predicted proteins | sample TergutLab28metaG_FD_89700 | JGI IMG/M metagenome (GOLD analysis project Ga0123352, IMG submission 89700) | Labiotermes labralis P1 segment gut microbial communities from Petit-Saut dam, French Guiana - Lab288 P1 | ecosystem: Host-associated > Arthropoda: Insects > Digestive system > Gut ...
AAAACAACCATGTTCGTTAGCCACAAAACCCTTTCCTGAAAGGGTTGAAACAATGGTAGGGTAAGGGATTGCAAGCTTTGTATGGGTATCCGCTACGCAAGCACGCAAACGTATTTGCCCTATTGCTACTTGGGTTGAACACATACAGCAAACAATAAATAATGTTGTTTTTAAGTTTGTAATACCTTTCATACCCGTGCCATGTCTAAACTTTGCATATATTTCTATCTTGTTTTTCAATTTAACATTTTTGCAAAGTTACAAAAAAAAACTAAAACAAAAAAATCTATTTTATTTTGTAGCAGATGTATTGGCACGGGTTGCAAACCCGCTCCAGCAGGGTAAAATTACAAACAAAGGTGCAAAATTTTGCACCTTTGTTTGTAAGCAGCTTAATAACTCTCAAAGCATATTTTATATCCGAACAGCGAACAAACAAAATATAAGCTGTAAAAACACAATATTTTTATCATCTCTGATCAAAAGATTATAAGAAGCTAAAACTACGTTAGCCAAAAGGAGTATGGATTGTGTTGTTACAACAATGCTATTGCCCGGTAAATAAAGTAAAATAACAGAAAAAGCTAATATGGATGACATCACATAATAGGATAAGCCTAACGATACCATCGTTTTTATGCTTTTATCTCTTTTATATTCGTGTACAATACCAATAACAGCCATTACTGGAAAAAGATACATACCTAAAAATGAAGAAATAAGTCCGTATAAGGGTTTACCAAGGATAATATCTCCGCAAAAGAGGCGAAAAATTACACAAACTAATGCCCAAATAAGTACCACTTTGTAACTAGTTTTCATTGTTTTCATTATTTTATAGTTTTTATTGTTTACATACAATCTACCATGCATTCACCAATCGCCCATAGAACTGCGGTTCCTGGTTGTAAAATAACCCGAAGCTGCCGTAGCCAATTTTTCCGATAAAAGACGCTTCCAAAACTCATAAAGAAACAATAATCGAAGCAAGAGTCAAAACTAGCTATACCTTGTTGTGGCACACCATCATCATCATTATATATAAAAACATACATGTCATTAACAAAGGTTAAAAAAGCAAGACAGCGCATTTTGGAATACTCATCAATACTCTTCATTTTTTCGACTTGTTCTATGTAATACAAAGCAACGGGATATGGTTCATATTCTTCATTAACAGCATTAAAGAAACTTTGTAATACCTTTGTTTCAGCCTCAGATAAAACATCTTCTTCTTGAAAAGGATAATCTGACAGTGAAGGAAAATCGTTATTTTTTTGTCCTTCATTGTTCTCTTTTAAATAAATTGCAAGAGCTTTAAAAAAATCTCTATTATTAGCAGAATAACTTAATTCATCATTATTAATTGAAAGAATTTTACTCGGCATATTGTTTTCAATAGCTCGCAGCTCATCATCTATTGTTTTGATATTTAATACTTTTTGACATCCGGCAAAGCTTGTAACTGTTGCTATAGCTACCATAATTCCTAAAATTGCAAATGTTTTTTTCATGTTGTTTTTTTGTTTTACGTCTGTTCCTTGTGCAGACTTTATTAGTTTGGTTTTAATCCACAACTTTCACAGGAGGCTGTTTTGTTGTACCAACTAATTTTGTTGTTCACATACACACATTTACATAAAAAGCGTGGTACTTATAGTACACTCCGCCACTAGAGGTATTTAGCGTGACCCGTAAAGAACAGAGTAAGTAAAAAGTCCACGCTCGCGTGAACATTTCAACTTAAATCTCTTTCTTTACTTCAAATCGCTAAATTTTCTAGTGGAAAGAATAAACTAAAATGCTTTTTTCAGCATACTTCAAGATGTGCGTATTATCAGCACATTATTTTCTCATAGGCAATCTTTTTTTTGTTTTAATTTTTGCAAAGATAGATAAAATTTCCGAAATAACAAAACATTGTAAAAAAACTTCCTAAAAAAGGTACCTGCAACAGTAAAGTTTTAGGATCAATGTTAAAATAGCAAAGAGATTCCTCGACTTCGCATACTTCGTATGCTCCGCTCGGAATGACGGTCTATCATACGTGAGGTAAGAGGAAAGCAGCGGTGGCGTAGCCACCGCTGCTTTCCTCCCCCTCCTCTGCAAAAATGTCTCGTCATTCCGAGCGAAGCGAGGAATCTCTTTGCTATTCTTAAAATTATTCCAAATACCAAACAAATTCTTTCGCCAATTTGTTCGAAAACTGCTTTAATCCTAAATAATAAAGCATAGCCGCTAAAACAGCGCCTCCACCGTAAATCAATTCACTATCAAAAATCAGCGACAGACCAAACAAAGCGGCAATACACACCAAAAATGGCATCACATAAGCCAAAAAAACGGCTTTCAATCCGAGTTGTTCCTGCATCACAATATTTACAGTTTGTCCAAGCGAATAATCTTCAGGATTGGAAACTGAAACCTCAATCCGCTTTTCTTTGCTTTCCGACATTTGGCACATGGATTTTGATTTGCACGATGCGCAAGCCGAAAGGGAAATGATTTCGACAAAAACAGTGTTTTTATCAATGTTTACAATAGTTCCGGAGTGTTTGACTTTTTTCATAATTTAATTGGTGCGTGGTAGCGAGGTGCGAGGTACGGGGTGGGCTTTGTAGTACACCTCGTACCCAGTACCCAGTTACCTCGTACCGCTATATGTAGATCACATTCACATCCTTGAGAAATTTCGTTTCCAACAGTCCAATAAGGCGTCTGACAACGGTTCTACGAAGTTCGAATTGCGTCGGAAGCGTGGGATCAAGATGAGATTTGTTCAATTTCGTTCCCATTACAATCGTAATTTCGTCCGATTCCAAAAGCATTTTGATAATGCGGTCAGGAGGCGTATTAGTCAGCGTTTGAGATAGTTTGTAAGTGTCCAAAATTTCAGCAACGGCATTCAATGTGATAACGCCTTCTGTAACCAAATCCACGCCTTGCATTTTTGAAGTTGGCGGAAATCCCGGATAAAATGTCGGTTCGTCAATAATGGGTTCGATCCATTCACGCGACAATAAATCGGCTGTTGTTGCGCCACAAACAATTTTTTTTCCGTCGAAGTTTTTCACCAATTCGGCTACTTCGGCATCTTTGCTCCGATCTACCGGCGGACCTGTAAAAAGCATCAATTTTCGTGGTGTTCGGAGATAGATACAGGCACAACTCATGTCGTCTTTGGCTTTGTAATTATCGTTGAGATGAGCGAGGTTTACAACTTTTCGTGCCAAGTTTTGTGCCGAAATTTTTTGGTCGTTATGCACTAAATCCAAAATAAATTTCTGCAAACTTTCGTGACCAAAGCCCATTGGAAATTTCGCACTTCCCAATCCCGATTGCGTTATTCCATCGCTGAACATCAAAATCCGATCATCTTTTTCTTGCACAAATTCACACATTGCAAGTTCGTCACTACGAACTTTTTCCGATGTTGTAACCACTGTATTCCATTCCAAATTTAAAATTTTTCCATCACGAATTACAATCGTTTGCGGATTACCATACTCTAAAATATGCGTAGTTCCGCCAATTTGAATATCAACAATTGTAAATGTTGCATAACTGATTTTTCGTTCGCTACAAACCGGAAGTGTGTTCAAAATAACTTCAGCAATGCGTCCGGATTCTTTTTTATCTTTAGAAAAATTCATCGCCATTTTTGCCGTCAAAGTGGCTAAAACATTGGCTTTTACACCGTGTCCCATACCATCGGTAAGTACCGAAATCACACGTTGCTCGTCCTTCAATTTCTCAGACAAAAACATATCTCCGCAAATCCGTTCTTTGTCGTGGTTGCGTTGATTCACAGCGACTTCAATATAGTATGATTCCGACACGATCTATTCCTCTTGCTTTAATGTTTTGATGATTTGGTTCAAATCTTTCTCGGTATTTGTTGCGCTTTCGCCAAGAATAAAGCCGATTTCTTGAACCATGGTCAAATTTTTGTCAATGGTTTTTTGGATGGCTAAAACCAATTCATCAGTATCAATTTTTTGCGATAGCATTTGTCTGAAAATTCCGCCAACTAATTTATGTTCTTGAATGTTAAAAACCGAGAGGAACAGCGGAGTTCCGTTAATGTTGACCTCTTTTCGATCTACATGGTCATTATGACGCAACGTATAATCGAAAAAGTTGATAATCGTTTTATCCAAAATCGTTTCTAAATTCGCTCCGGCTAATCCCGGAATAACTTCGGAAACTACTGCTGCTTCTTCTCCAATTGTAGCAATCAGCGAATTGTTGGCTTCCACAATTTTCATCTCGCTATCTACAATCACTATGCCGGCACTGATTTGATTGATTATCGCACTAAGCGATTGTTTAGCTTGAAAAACACGATAATTCGCTTCATCAATTTGACTTTGACTGTCGGTTAGCACAATGTTTTTTTGGTCTGCTTTTTTTATCAGTAATTGATACTTCAAATCATCAAACGTAGGAACGGTTTTTGGTGAAAATAAGGCTTGTGTGTCTAAATCTTTCCACTCGTCCAAATTAGCAATCCACTCCTCTTCATCGAAACTTGCCAAACGCTTTTTAGCATAATCCACCACATTTGCCGAACGCACGAATTTGTTGGAATAATCACGCATGGTGCCTGGCCCCATCACACAGCCTTCACAAAAAAACAAATTCAAATGCGAGTGCAAAATTTCGTTTTGCATATCGAACGAACCAATGGCTTTCATCACATTTTGCATGCCGTTTGTGCTCCGAATGTTGCCATCCAAAAGGCTCTCGCTTATATCGCCGGCTTGTAAAATACCATTACCGATGGGATAAAGTAAACCTTTTTGACCTTCCAAACCATCGAAATCCGAAAACTCCACTTGTCGTTCCTGAATATGTTTTTCAACAAATAATTTTCGAATTTCAGGAAATAGCAAAACCGCATCATATTTGCTTCTGACGGCATCTCTATGCACCTCTTGTTTGTGTGCCAAACACGGTGTAAGATACACCAAAGCAATGTCTACTTTTTTGAATTGTTCGCGAATCATTTTTGCCGCCAACAAATCCGGCGACAAAATCGGTGCCAAATTCCCAACCAAATGCGGATAGTATTTTTCGACCAAATTCACAACCACAGGACAATTTGCTGAAAGGTAATACTTTCCTTTAAACTCCTCACTCAACAATTTTTTATAGTGTGCAGCCACCAAATCCACCGCCAATGCTGCTGAAAACACCTTTTTAAAGCCCAAAGCCTTCAACATGGAAACGAATTTTCGATAATCCGAAACATCTGTAAATTCAGCCGAAATATCCGTATCGCACACGATGAAAACAGGACGTTCTTCGCTCAAAAGTCGTTTCACTTTTTCAATTGAATCCTGATATAAAATCGCTGTTTCGGTACATTCCGTGAGACAAGCACCACAAGCGATACAACGTTCGTTGATGATAGTTAACGCATCGGTTTTTTTATCATAATCGATGGCGTTCACGGGGCACATGCGCATGCAGGCGTAGCAACGGGTGCAAGTGGTATGATTGACAGATAGCAAAGACATTTTGAGTAAATTACGAAATTGTTATGTTTTGCAAAGGTACGAAATTTATTTCATTTGAACAATAATAGCAAACAGATTGGCTTTGCCGAGCCCTTCGGGGTTCCTCGACTTCGCACACTGCGTGTGCTTTGCTCGGAATGACGACTTATCATATGTGTGGGTAAGAGGGAAGCAGCGGCGGCATAGCCGCCGCTGCTTCCCTCACCTCTTTAAAATTGTTACTCGTCATGTCGAGCGGAACGAGACATCTGTCGGCTATTCTAATCTTGAACCTGTTTTTTAATTAACTTCGTCGAATTTCATTTTGTAATTCATATTATTTTTTGTACCTTTGCATTCTTATTCTCTATCTAAACCCATTATGGAAGTAACTCGAATTTTCGATCTATTACCCTATATCAAAGGGAATTATGAATGGAAAGATGATCAATTAGCCGGAAAAATCAACGGCGAATGGCAAAGGTATTCTATTGACGATTACATTGAATACGCCAACAATGTCAGCTACGGTTTGCTGGCTTTGGGTATCCAAAAAGATGACAAAATCGCTATTATCAGCGGAAATCGTCCGGAATGGAATTTTTTAGACATTGGTATTCAGCAAATTGGTGCGGTTCCCGTTCCGATTTATCCAACCATCAGCGAAAGTGACTACGAGTATATTTTGAATCATGCCGAAGTCAAGATTATTTTTTCGGAAGGTGCGGAATTGTTGGCCAAACTTCAACCGATTTTGGATAAAATTCCGACGTTGCAAGAATTATTTACGTTTGTGGATCGTGGAAAAGGTCATCGTCATTTCTCACAATTAATCGACCTTGGCAAACAGAATCCTCAACCCGAATTGCTCGAAAAACTCAAAGCCGATATCAAACCGGAAGATTTGGCAACCATTATTTTCACATCCGGAACAACCGGAAACCAAAAAGGCGTTATGCTTAAACATTCGAGCATTGTGCAAAATTTCAAATGTTGTGCATATATTCCGCCTTCGCCTGCGGGTGCTCACGCATTGAGTTTTCTCCCGCTTTGCCATGTTTACGAACGCATGATTTGCTATCTATGGCATTACAAAGGTTATGCCATTTATTACGCTGAAAGCATTGGTACTATTGCCGCTGACGCTAAATATGTGCGACCCGAAGTGATGACTTGCGTACCAAGAATTTTGGAAAAACTATACGACAAAATTTATATTGCCGGAGAAAGTATGCCGTTTTTCAAAAGATCCATTTATTACTGGGCTTTGGATTTGGCAATGAAATACAAACTTCACAATCGTTCGTGGTATTACAACCTCAGACATCGCATTGCCGACAAGTTGGTTTATCATAAACTTCGCGATATTTTGGGCGGTAAGCTTAGTGTTATTATCAGCGGTGGTGCAGCACTTCAAGAGCGATTGGCGTGTTTCTTTGCAGGTGTAGGTTTTCCGTTTTTGGAAGGCTATGGACTCACAGAAACTTCACCTGTGATTTGCGTCAGTGATTTTACAAAATATGGTCGAAAGTTTGGAACTGTTGGACCACCGCTCAAAGGTTTGGACGTGAAAATTGCACCCGACGGCGAAATTTTGTGCAAAGGCCACAATGTGATGATCGGTTATTACAAAAATCCTGAGGAAACTGCTGCTGTAATTGATAAAGACGGTTATTTCCACACGGGCGATTTAGGACAATTTGAAGAACACAACTTGTTGCGAATTACCGGACGAAAAAAAGCACTTTTCAAAACATCGTTCGGAAAATATGTGAATCCGAATTTGGTTGAAGAAAAATTTAAAGAATCACCATTCATTGACCAGTTAATGGTTACAGGCGACGGGCAAAAATTTGCTGCAGCAATCATCACGTTGGATTGGACGTTTATGCCAGGCTGGTGGACGCGTCATAAAATGGGTGCTTATCCCAACGATCGTCAAGACGTAGTGGACAATCCGATTGTAAAAAAACGTATCATGAAAGAGGTTGCGAAATACAACAAATTTTTCGGTGATTACGAACGTATTAAAAAAATTACGATTATCGCTGATGAATGGACACCGCAAACTCGTGAATTGACACCAACTTTGAAACTTCGTCGAAATCTCATCGAAGAGCATTACAAAGAAATTATCGCCGAATTATTTGTTTAGGGGGATTTGGTGGAGGCCAGTATCCGCCACCAAACACGGTTGGTCGCTTAGATCGGTCGGCAATATCAAAGGCTTTCCGATTTCCGTAAGCCCAAAAATAGCCAATTGCACCACCACTCACGTTGCCTCGAACATTTGCAGGTGCACCACCAAACATGGGATTAGAGCCACCGTAAACCGTTCGAAATTCTAAAATATACCGATAATAATCCTTGGAAATGGATCGAATTTCCAAACCCAGTGTATCGCCTTCTTTCGCTGCTGCCCAAGAACTATCCGAAATAAATTCGATCGGTATACCACGAAGTCCAATCATGTTTTGGTCAATCAACGTATTATCTAACAACAAAAATCGAGTTAACGTATCATTCAACGGAACTCCGTTTTTGTAGGTGATAAAGATGTAATAATTTTCGCCTTCCGGATCATCTGCAAAAAGTTCAATATTCCAGCCGTTTCGACCTCTGGCTGTATCTTGCAAACCACCGAGAATCCCGCTCCACAACAGGTTTGTCCACCAAACAGCCCTTACAGAGTCTATTTGCTCCGCAATATAAGGAAAAAAAGCGTCGGCTGTATAATGGGTTGCTTTGCCGATATTCACATTCGAAATGTTCAAACGATAGGTATGACCTTGCTTTCCGAAAACATCGGGAGCAGTTTCATAATGTCCTTTCTTAGTAGAATTTTCGAGCAATCGAAACAGTCTGCCCGTTGGTTGCATGGTTTCATTAAATTCCGTAATCGTAACGTCTGCATCCGAAACATAAGGAATTTCGGCATTTGTGGCGAAATAATCTACCGTTGTCGAAAGTATAACCGTGTGCACACCCGGATCGATGCCAATTCCTCCATCAACAACTAAACGTTTGTAAGATGATTTTAGGGTGATGTCGATTTCTTCGGTACAGGAAAAAAGGCAAAAGGTTAAAGGTAAAAGATAAAGGGATTTTATCGGTAACCGGTGGCTTCGACTCCGCTCAGCCACCGTGTTTCTCGCTCCCTGAGCGGAGTCGAAGGGAGCGAAACCGAACCGACCTTTGAATATGTTGAAAAACCTCATAATAATTTAGAATTTGAAATTAAATGTGATAGATGGAATTACACCGAAAAGGTATGTCATTTCTGCAAATCTGCGATCATGTTGTCGGTCTTCTTTGAAATTGATGACCCACGGGTTTTTTCGTCCGTAAGCATTGAAAAGCCCGAAATTCCAATCGTAACTCCAGCGACGCTGAGGATTAGGCCTACTCTTCAGCGTGTACGACACATCCAAGCGGTGATAATTCGGCATTCGTGAATCATTTCTATCGCTGTAAACAGGTAGCCATTCACCACCAATCACAGCTGCACCCGTCGGAAATGTTACAGCATTTCCGGTATAAAACACCCAATTGGCAGAAAAGGAATGTCTTTCGGAAAGTCTATAATTTGCAACAATCGACAGGTTATGCGTTCGGTCAAAAGGCGCTAAATATGTTTTTCCATCGTTGATCGCCGAAATGGTACGTTCCGAGCGCGAAAGCGTATAACTCACCCAGCCGTTGAGTGTTCCGCTCGGACGTTTAATCATGACTTCCATACCATACGCTTTTCCTCTGCCTTGTCGAATTTCGCCATACAATTGGGTATTCATAATAACGTTGGAATGATCTTTGAAATCAATACAATTGAAAATATCTTTATAATAAAATTCGAGCGAAGTTTCCCACTTATTGTCTTGGAAATTTCGGAACAATCCGAGTGCATACATATCGGCTTTTTGCGGTTTGATGTTCGGATTAGCGGGAAACCACATGTCCAAAGGGTTTCCGCCGGTTGATGTTTGCGCCAATTGCACGTATTGCACGGTTCGCGAGTAGTTACCTTTGACTGATGTGGCTTCGTTAATCACGTAAGTCGCGCCAATTCGAGGCTCGAAGCCCCAATGCGTGTAAAAAAATCGTCCTTTCTGGTATCCAACAATGTCGATAACATTAAAATCGTCATCGTAATAATATACTGTATCTCTTCCAATATTGGAAAAGCTGCTCAATCGAATGCCGTATTTCAATGAAAATCGGTCGTCAATAGTTTGATCATTTCCAACATAAATCGCATTTTCCAAAGCATGATTATCGGCTAATTCCATTCGCTGTCCAACACTTGCTGAATCTGCAAACCAGCCTGTACCACTGCTGATGTAAAAATCAGAGAATCCCGGACGATACACATGATACACACTCGATGCTCCAAAACGCACGGTATTCTTCGGATTCGGGAAATACGTAAAATCCATTTTCCCGCCGTAATCGCTCAAACCCGCAAGCCATTTGAAACGCATATTGCCGATTTCAGCGCCCGTCGTATAATCGTATTTCGAAAATACACCTGTTAAATTCGAAAATAATTTCGGAGAAAACAAGTAATTCCAACGTGCCGTGAGTGTTGTGTTTCCATAATCAAATTGCATGTATTCGCCTAATCGAATTCCGAATACATCCAACCCATTGTAAGCCGAAAGATACAAGCGACTTTTGTCCGAAAACCGATGAACAATTTTTCCATTCAAATCGTAAAAATACAACCTTACATTTCTCGCCATTGCATTGTTGGAAAGCGGTAAGAACAGATCAAAATACGTTCTCCGTCCGGCCAACAAAAATGATGTTTGATCTTTGAAAATCGGGCCTTCAACAGTCAGCCGACTCGACAATATTCCAATACCACCCGTTGCTTCAAATCGTTTGGTGTTTCCGTCATTCATACGTACATCCAACACCGACGATAAACGTCCGCCAAATTGCACCGGGATATCGCCTTTGTAAATCGTTACATCTTTAATCGCATCATTATTGAACACCGAGAAAAACCCGAGTGCGTGAGCTGCATTGTAAACCGTGGCTTCGTCTAACAAAATTAGATTTTGGTCCGGAGCACCGCCACGCACGCTGAATCCGGAACCTCCTTCACTCGTCGCCATAACGCCGGGAAGCAATTGTATGGCTTTAATTACATCTACTTCACCCATCAACGTTGGAATTTGTCGAATGGCTTGAATATTCATTTTTACAACGCTCATTTCATTCCTTGTGATTCGCTGATTACTGCGCTGTTCGGTGATGACCACTTCGGAAAGCGTTGTAAAAGCAGGTTTCAGTTCCAACGATAACGTTGTATTTTGAGTCAACGAAATTGTTTTCTCTTGAGATTCGTAACCAATAAACGAAAAGGTTAGAGAGTACTCCCCTCCTGGCAAACTAATCGAATAAAATCCGTAAACATTCGTTACGGCTCCGGTGATTCCACCCTTACCATCTCTAACCAAAACAGAAGCTCCAATAAGGATTTCGCCGTTGGATTGGTCTTTGATCGTTCCGCTCAGCGTAAAATTTCGTTGTGCGAAAATCGTTGAAAACAGCCCTGTTGCGGTGAAAAAACAAAGTATGAAAAGACGTTTGGTCATCGTTTTTATTTAGGCGCAAAGATACGAAAAAGATTTGAAATATCAAGCGAAAAATCAAATCAACCCCATATTCATAGCCTTATAAACCGCTGCTGCCTGTGTAGTAGCTCCTAATTTTTCAAGCACATCTTTTTTCCTCTGCTCAACAAATCTTAGGCTCATGCCTATTTTATCTGCTATTTGTTTGAGCATATAACCATCGGCGAGATAACCTAAAATTGCGATTTCAATTCTAGTAAAAGGTCTATAGTCTGACAGAACAAACTCGTTGTCAATAAAATCATAGCGTTCACACGTTTTGAGACATTCGATAGATGCTTTGGCGGTTTTATGTGTGAGAGGCAATGTGGTAATAATGCAGAATGCCAACCACAAATTTCCATTATCATCATATTGATAAGGAATAAGCCGATAGTGGAGAACAACCTCTCTGTCGTGCACGCTTTTGCCTTTCACATCGTAGGATAGCTCAAGTTCCGTACCTATTCCAAGCTTGTTGTATTTACGAAAAATCTTAAAAGCCTCTTCAATCATTTTAAATAACCACTCTTTTTCGCTATCCAGCAAAATGTCATTATAGAGATTAGCAACGTCCTCTTTTTTCATTAATTCATTTAAACCTCCGGCTATCGAATACCTCTGTACTTCGCTAACAAAGATTTTGTGTTTTTTATAATCAATCAAAAAAACATTGTTATTCGCAACTCTGCTGATGAACCCTAACACGTACTGAATGTAACTATCAGTATATTTTTTTTCGAGTTCTGGAAATAGTTTCCAACTGGCTATTGGTTCTGGGAAAAAACTCATACTATTTAGGAGGGTATTTTTTTTACATAGAAAGTTAGTAATCTTTTTGTTATATACAAATATACATCAAATCAGTCCGATACTTTTAGCTCTATAAACCGCCGAGGCTTGTGTAGGAGCACCCAGTTTTCCAAGTGCGCTCTGCTTTTTCCGCTCAACGGCTCTTAAACTTATACCTATTTTTTCGCCTATTTGTTTGAGCGCAACACCATCAGCTAAGTAACCTAAAATTGAGATCTCATCTTCGGTCAAGGTTTTATACTCTGACGAAACAAATTCGTCGTCAACATAATCATATCGTTCGCCCGTTTTAATACACTCAATAGATGCCTTAGTGAGTTTGTTCGTGAGAGGCAATGCGGAAATAGTGCACAAGGCCAACCATAAATTTCCATTATCATCAAATTGATAAGGAACGAGTCGATGGTGAAGAATGACCTCTCTACCATCCGGGGCTTTGGCCTTCAAATCGTAAGAAAGTACAAGCTCCATACGCATTTCCGGGTCGCTGTAACTCCTAAAAATCTCATTCGCCTTACTGTTCATTTTTAGTAACCACCTTTTTTCGGCTTTTGACAAAATTTTATCATAAACTTTGAACCCTTCTTTCCTAACTAATGAAGCCGGAATTCCTGCCAATATTTTCCCCGAAAGACTGCCAATAATAATCTCCCGCTTATGAAAATCGACCATGTAAATGCAGCTATTAATAGATCGATTAACGAACCCTAACATACATTTAGTAGTATCTAAGCAGTGAACTTTTCTAACTTTGTTACAAATTTTCGTGTGCCTTTTTGGATTGAATTGAATATCCATAAATGTGAGTGTTAATTATTTTTTATTTTCTTATATATAAAATTACGTATACAAAATTACAATTTTTTTTTGTAATAAACAACTGCATAATTTGGACTTTGCTGAAAAACGTACTTTTAATCTAAACAATACAAGACAAAAAATACTGTATATCAATTAATTAAATATTTTTAAGATAGTAGGTTGTGCGTAAACCCGCATTGCAAAAATGGCATATTTTTAGTAATTTTGTATGTTTTTTTTGAGCGCCTTTTTCTGCAAAATGAAAATCAAAATTTAAAACAAAGATAAACAAAATAAACGAAATAAGCAAATAAAAAAGCAAAAATGAAAAAAATAAAAAATAACCTATTACATGTAATCTTGTTTCTAGTAATGATACAGGGCTCTGCAAGCTTAAAAGCTCAAGTGCGTATTGGGGGAAGTGTTAATCCTAATCCAAATGCTATTTTGGATTTGAATGCCAACGATACGGCCATCGGTTCGAAAGGATTGTTGTTGCCTCGTGTGGCATTGGTATCGACCACAAGCGCAAGTCCTTTAGCAGAGCACATCACCGGAATGTATGTGTACAATACAGCAACGGCAAACGATGTGATGCCGGGTGTGTATTACAACGATGGTACAAGATGGATTCGAAGTGGGTCGGGAGTCGAAACACTTAACGTAAGACAACTCGAAATTCCAATTGGCGAAACCATCAGTACACAAAGCATCATATACCAAGGTGAAACTACATCTGTGTCGTCAGGGCTAATGGTTCTAAACATTAAACCGATATTTTCGGACGAAATGATGGCTCTAACTTCCTTTACCATAACCAGTTCAGCAAAGAAAAATGAAGCGGGAACGGCCATAAAGTGGTTTATGAGGATAGCAAGTTCCAACATTGATTCGACCAAAAGTAGCGAATTGGAGAAACTTATCATCACTTATGTATGTAACGATGTGGTGAGTTCAAGCAGTCTTTTAGAAACGTATATTCTTGTAGGACAATAATAAAATCAACA
>Ga0123352_10011883_pt1 | contig 13738 bp, 9 predicted proteins | sample TergutLab28metaG_FD_89700 | JGI IMG/M metagenome (GOLD analysis project Ga0123352, IMG submission 89700) | Labiotermes labralis P1 segment gut microbial communities from Petit-Saut dam, French Guiana - Lab288 P1 | ecosystem: Host-associated > Arthropoda: Insects > Digestive system > Gut ...
AAAATAAAATTTTTTTTTGGTTGGTCTGGGCGGAAAAATGTAAATGGGGGGGGGGGGGATTTGAGTTGTTATTACTACTTTTCCATGGAACCGAACGTAATCTATTTTAAAGACACAGGAATAAACTTCAAGGTTGCGTCATCCCCGTTGTGTTTGTTAGAACTTAAGATAATCCTATAAAGATGTGGCAGTCGTAACACAACTATATATAAAGTATATATATAATTTTTCAATATCAACTACATGTTTCGGCCATTGCTGCTGTGGCCATTTTCAGGTTGGATACAGTATATTATCAGAGAAGCTATATATAGATATGATATAATATAGAACAAATTATTAGTGTAGGTAAGGGGGAACGACATATATTGTATCCAACCTGAAGATGGCCACAGCAGCAGTGGCCGAAACATGTAGTTGAAATTGAAAAATTATATATACCCCTGATATATAGTTGTGTTACGACTGCTACATCTTTATAGAATTACACAGGAATAAACTATTCTCCTAACACAGCCTAACGCACTGGTATGTTAGATGAAATAATGTTACCGGCCAGTCTGCCACTGTCAGCACAAACATAAACATCAGCTCTGTGTCTGTAATACCTAGAAAGTAGATTTTCACCTGTTATTATTAATCGATTATCGATAATCAACAGTTATCTCATAAAGTTGAGGCTCACAAAACCATGAATCAAAAATACTTATTTTGTACTTACACCCTTCTACTCGGTTGTTTTCATAGTAAGCACCATTCCCTCCCCAATATTTTGTCCGGGTTGGCAAATTGCTCTGACACCAACACACAAAGTACTGTACATTCGTAATTGCTGCGACACAAACGTCCCAATTACGACAGAGGGGTAATTTAGATTTGGTCGTACTGTCATCAAATGTGATGGCCCTTTGTCACTCCACTAGTTCAATTGTATTGGGAATAGCTTAATTAAGCAATTGGGTATAAATATAGCTATCTACATGCAGAGTAAGAGGGATGGTTACACATTACTATTGACTTTTGCTCCATGAAATGATATTAACTGTGAACCTGTTAATTGGCTCAATGTACAAGTTTATCGCGGTGGATCGGTTAGCCATTGTAAAGGCGTGAATCGCTGTAAGAATTGCAATGCAGAAAACACTCGAGTTATTTCCATACGGCTGCGATCTCGTGTCCCATCAGCCAGGTTAGACCGCAAATACGTAGATCAATTGACGTTATAAATTCAGTGTATTTTAAGACAGTAAAATTTAATTGTGTTTTACGTTGAATAGAATGATATATAATACACATATCGATATTCTGAAAACAGTTAGCGGACAACTTGAAAAAAACAGGCCACTGGAAAGGCCAGTGTATCGGGAAGTAGCTAATAATAAAATTAATCTTAAAGAATGGACTTCGAAGAAACAGAATGAGATGAACTGACTCAGGACAGAGACAGGTAGCAAGCTTCTGTGAACTTGGTAATGAACATTAGACTTTCATAAATTCGGGACATTTCTTCAGAGAGGAGGACCTATTAACTTCTCAAGAAGGAATCTTGCTACTTGGAGTTAGGCGAAGATCTTCATAAGAAAACAAGCGAAATTTTTTGTCAATTTTATTATATAAGCAGACGAAGGCAGTAACATTTTCTGTACAAGAGGCTGTTGAGACACCCAAGTTAATGACATTTCTGGAGCAAAGTAAAATTTTGAAATAAAAATTGAAGTGCTCGTGACGGTTTCTGGGAGATGCAGGAAGCTAATACATTCTGAAATATTGAATTTATTAACTTAGGAATACTTTAGACTTCATTAATTTTGTATGACCTTTATCTTTCTCTTTCTTCTCTCCCTTTACTGTTATGAAAAAGAGTATTAACATCTGAGTATCATCTTAATTTTTCAAAGCATTTCACTTATATGGAACTCCCGTAACATGGAAGTATGCCAATCCATTACTAGTAGTTACAATACACTGCTCTATGAAAATTACACTTTGGATGCCAATTGTATGCACACGTCTGGTTACATCACTCTTCATATTCCGACAGCTTCTGAAGGATTAATTTCGCTAACTAAGGAAGAGTAATTGTAAAAAAATTACTAAATTAGCGATACAAGGTTAATATATTTTTTCCCATGGTACAGCAGCCGCTGTTGGATCAGGAACTTCTCACTGTCCAGGCTTCACAATCACACTCTGTAAGACTCCTCTGGGCGTGTGATCAGCCCGACTCAGTGACCTTTGCCTGAAAACACACAACACTCACAAAGATAGATATCCATGCCCTCGACGAGATTCGAACTCACAATCTGAGCAAGTGAGCGACCGCAGACCCACGCCTCATAACGTGCTGCCATTGGAACGGGCATGTTCATAACTTCACCCCACCGAATCTCGACACGAACTGCGCGGTACACTTTCAAAACTATACTTTTTTGTTGTTAATGTATAATTTTATATTAGGCTTATACTGAACCTGTTTAATAAAGCTCAGATTCTCCATACTTCTTGCCATGAGAAGCATATTTCAACATGATTTTTTTTTCATTTATATACGATTCTTACAAATTTCTTGTTTTTCTAAGGACTTTGTGCCTTATTTTAAGCACGTAAGCCTTGCATCTTCCACGCTTGATACATTCCTGGTTCTCCTACGTGTTCTTGCGTAGATACCTTAACATTTTATCAATTTACCTTCACTATCAGGTCCTTAAGATTGTGGAAGTATTAAACTCTTTAGGGATGTCGGTAGAATTTTAATAGATTACTCTGCATCACATTGACAGTATAACGACCATAGTCTCTCCTTTAACAATCTACACTACAAATATTAGGTAACCATCCTCAAGTATACTGTGGCCGGTGTTCTGAAATTTAGCAGTGACAGTGTTTTGAACTCAAACTTGACTGTCAATGTCACGTGTTCCCCTTTAAAAAATATTTCTATTTCGGCTAACAAGAACGGTGTATTTGTATCATTGACATTTACATGGTAAAAAAAAAGAGCTCGCATTACGAGAGTATGTTTCGTCCGTTTTAATTGTTTCTCAAACAAACCAGACACAACCAACTCTACGCCACCTCATTAGCACTGTGCCGTGTACCTCTTTGCCCCGTCCATGTAACTAAACCTGCTCTAAGCCTACACGTACTCACGAAAGTGATATATATTTGTTAGCATCCAGAGTGCCGAAAGTAAGCCAGATAAATACGTGTCTGACAATTACTTTTAATGACCTAGGTTAATTGCCTTAAACATTTTCTAGAAATCTGAAAATGTTTATAATGACCAGGACATGAAATTGGCACAGTAAACGGGATCGTAAAAGTAACCTGATGTCTATGTTTCCATTCGCCTAGTTCAGTGTTCTGCTTTTATCGCTACAGCAAATACTGTTTATAATTTAAAGGAAGCTGTAGGTTCTTATCAATCCCAAGTTGGTTACTCAGTTCAAAATTCATAACTAAAGTCGAGCTGAACTTTGTTTACCTCGAAGATCAAGTTGGTGTCACTGACAAAAGAATAATAAACTTACGACCATTAACACACACGTAATTTTCATTTTCTTTGGAGCCTCAATTCTTATGCAGCAGGTTTAGGGCAATAGTGACACCAATAAAACGAAATGACAAGTGACAACATGTGATCACTTGTGTTGTGGTAACTGGGTGCGGGAAACTCTGAAATTGAGAGGTGATTCTTATTTCAATATGGCGATCAGTACGTACGTCAGACGCGAGTTTAAGGAAGTTCAAAAAGCAAGAGAAATGCTGTCCTTAGTTCATGTATTTATTTATTTATTATTCTTTTAAAGACGATGTTATTAACCGAGATAACATTGCGCTGAATAATCTAATAATTTTTAAAAATAAATTTAAAACTACCAAGCTACCAGCAATGTAAGGAAACACAAGAAACAATTCAAGAGACTTTTGAATTATTATAGTCAGCACGAGAGAAGCCACGGGCCCTAAGATATGGAAAGCGTGATTATTATTATTATTATTATTAGTAGTAGTAGTAGTAGTAGCAGTGGTAGTAGTAGTAGTAGTAGTAGTAGTAGTAGTAGTAGTAGTAGAAATTGAAGTGAATGTCCAAGAAAAAATATTAGCCTAATTTTATTCTTTTCCTTTGCATATTTCTGGAGTACCTAAAGAACACCACGAAAACCCGCACTCAAAACAACCGGTCTCCGTAGGAAACTCTCGGACACGAAGTTGGAAGCTGCATCGTCTGCCGCCAGGCTCGATAAACTGATGTGTTCGTTCTGCACTTTCCATATCAAAATTGGAGATCTGCTTGAGGTAAAGTACCAAAATTATCAGACTTTCCGCGTAACAAAAATTACTTTTATTGAAATTCTCATTTTTTTTAATTCTGAATTTCTTGTAGGAATGACTTTGTTTTAAAATATCTGCCATAAGAAGTGCTAGAACTGAAATACCTAACCACTGCCACCGGCTGACAACCCAGTTGCAGTTAATAAGTATTATTATTATTATTATTATTATTATTATTATTATTAACTTTCCGTCTGAAGTTTTGATGTTCGTTCTTTGTTAGGAATCTTTCGTCTCTGCTAGACCCTGATGACGGATTTAAGCAGAAGCGAAAGAGAGTGAATTTCAGTTAGCATTGTTTTACATCAATTTTTAAAATACACTTTGTCTTCTCACATTTCTTCCCAATGTCATACCAAATATGACAGATATTTTAAATCATGTTACTTCTTCGGTCTAAAGCCCAGAGTTTGGTCCTGCTTGTCCAAAACGAAAGATTCATGCTATTTTGCCGAGATCTAAGTGTATTTCGACAGTACAAACTGTTAGCAATTGAGTGTTACAAATATTTCACACAGACGTATAAATATGCTTTTGCCTTGAATTAATTCGCCAGCTGAAGGTCTCACCTGCAGCATTTCAACATTAACAAACACGAAAACAAAATTCCTTACTTTCATACAGCCAAACCCTTTCGGATTTTTATCTGGTACTTTTATCTGTGTTATCGATAACATTTGCAAGTTCGTATTGCTTCATTGGAACACGTGTGCAGGATCTTAAACTTAAGTGCCTTACGTACACAAGTAAAAATATTTCAGTTGTATTTTATGTTTTTTCATAACTTTACAAACCTACCGTGATGCATGAGCTCAAGAACAGTTTTCCTCCCGTAGGAACTACGTAGATTGAAGAGGAGTCCCTATCATTGCAGGGAACTGTGGTATAACATTACTGCCTCTCTTGCGCTGGAGGGATTGATGGATCGGCTTTTTGGTAGATCCTGTTTGGAAAGTGGGTGGCGGGAAAGGGTGAGTTTTGATTTCCCTAAGGCACGCTATTCTGTGCAGGAGTAGTGTATATGGGTTACCAACCGAAGGTTAATGTATAAAATGGAAATGAGACATGCACGGCCAGATTCGGCTTTTTGTCCTAGTCATCAACATGCGGAGATATCAGTGCATGATTATTACAATGCGCCGATTTTCGGTGTAATAATTTGTTAGGCCTATAAAACAGGCTATTGCACGCGCAGTTCCAAGTGTAATTTATACTTTCACTTTCTCTTAAACCATTAAATTAAATGGAAGGAGCTCAAGGGGGTAATAATAAATACCATGTAGTTTGTAATGGAACAAAAAACATAATAACTTTTGTGACTTTACGATAATTTCTGTTCTGCCAATAAAAGTTAAACCTTACTAAATCTCCAGTAGTAACTTAGTACAATATCTAGATTGCTCCTTCTATACGTAGTTGTTAAATATCGCTAGTTTTCTTGAGTAGTTAGGCAGGTAACAGCTTAAAATTTTGAGGTTAAGAAGTCACAAATTTCTTAATCATCTATTATCACATTTGGCTGGGTTGCGTATTTCAATATAAGAATCTTTGGACACGGGGTTTTTTATAATTTTGCAAATTTTTGTGTTCAATTATTTCAGAGCTACATACTGTTGAAGCATTTTTCAAAATGCCGCACGCCACAAAAAGTGTAACAATTTACTGTGACTTTAATGACAATAAAATTTTCCTTAAAAATTTAACGCTGCTTTAAAATACTGTTCGTACATTTAAAATAAAATTCCATGTCACAGTTAATCCACTCCACTTTTTACTGCAGTTAGGCAGCGTTAAATAAAGGTGTGTGTGTGTGTGTGTGTGTGTGTGTGTGTGTATATATATATATATATATATATATATATATATATATATATAAGACATGCATAGATACGTGTAACCTCCATTATTCAAGTCGAAAGAAGGGATGTTAGGGTCCAGAAGAGAATAAATTGTAGGTAGATTGCCTAAAATAGCAAATAATTGCTGAAATATATTCTTGAGGAAGGACAGTCCAGGTCAAGCAAAACCGGCAAACTTCCAAATAAAAAACACCAATACCATCCTGTGAAAAATAGTGTTAATTTTTTTTTCTTTCCGATTTTAACTGAGAACTTCCTTTACACCAGTGTTCTTTTAAATTAAATTCATGTGGAAGATTCGCATATCACGAACAGGTTTTATCGAGAAAATGCACATTTGGCTTAGTTCAGTTTGAGTTGGTTCTCGAGCCTTTAGTTTTACCCCTCATAAAACTGGAAAGTACGTCATTCCTGCTCGGTTTTATCATACTTTTAGTAAAAATTCAGTTAGCCTGAATTCTAAGACCCTCTACTCTTTTTGCGTCTTCATCTTCAGTAGTTACACACTTTATGCTCCGGTACAAAGCATGAAATTTTATTTAAAGACTGGCGGTATAAGGCCTTTCAGTGTTAACCTCCGAAACTGATGGAGATGAACAGTAAACTCTGCGCCTTGGGCCCTAGGTAGTCATAGAAATAAGGGCAGTATAGTTCTCAAGGCCGCGCTGGACATTCCTGAGGAGAAGAAGAAACAGCTTTCTACTGTGGGGATGGAACAATGAAACCTCTGTCCGCCAAACTGCAGCCTAGTCAGTATACCTAACCTGATTACGCTAGTCTGATTCATCTCTCCTTTTAAAGTGCTGAGACACCGCCTTCAACATAAAACAGCCCACAAACATCACCCCCACCCCCCTTTTGTTATCAACAGATTTGGGTCTCAGCAACTTTAACACGTTTCAGAACAAGGCACATTCAAAAGCTTCTTACATTAGTGGTCTATTTCTATAACTTACTACAAGAAAGAAAGCTTATATCCCCTTCTCTTCAAATACGTGGAGAGATACCAGTAGAATAATTTTTCCTGTGAAGAAACAAATTTTATTTCTGTTGACATTAACATGCGGGATTGGTCTAATATTTCTTGGGTAATACACAATGGTGTGTGAATATAATTGTTTGCCCACATGCCACAATCCATTTGGAACTTGTCCTCTTCATCTCTTGATTATCGTCAGGGTGTGGTCAATAGCATTGCAGTTACAGGTTTATTTCGTTAGTAGGTTGTCAAAGTCAAGTTTCTGACTGGTGAGCTCTGAATTGCTGGGAGTAAACCACTCCCAGACACGTATGTGTGCAGACAACATGGCACTGTGCCAATTGCTCATTATTTACGGCTACAAAGCTGACACTTTTTCTGTCACCTGACATCCGAGATTACGCAGTGGATGGAAGAATGGCACAAATTGATCTGCTCGAGGAATTACATAAAATTAAACTTTAAATTATGGCTAATCATTAACTTGTAACAAAAAATAACCTAATTTTATGTATTTCATGCCTTCAAAATTAATTCTGTTAGGGTTACTTAACACCTTCCTTTCATCGAGACTAGAATCCATGTAGTCTTCTCCGTTTGGTGTTTCCCAATCATAGTTTTGAAGGCAGTTCTTCTTTCCCTTTGACATGCAACTTTTTCTGTCCGTCTGTATTATTTAATAATACTGTCAGTTAAAAAAAAATCTTGAACTGTCGAGTCGCCCTGATTTTTAAATAATATTCTCCGCTCTGTCCTTCTCATTTAATCTCTTTTTTGTCCAGCTATTTTCTAAGAAATTTAAACAAACCTGCGAATTCACAATTTCGTGAGATTTGCGTCTCTCAGAGGGTAGGCAGTAAGATCACAATTTGATGGAGTTTCAGAGAAGAGGAGTGTAGAATAGTGTTTTAAATAAATAGCAACAAGCACACCTTAAAAAGCCATTAAAATATTCAAGTATAAAACGGAACAATACAGGATCTTCCAGTTTCGCCGATAAACCCACACTTCTATGCAGTGAATACTTATGCAGCTTTCGGTGGATGAAAGCGATTGGGACACGAAGGTGAACACTCACCCGTGTCAACTGTTAAGCTAATAAGGAGTAGAGTTAAAAACTTTACTTCTGATACGCCTTCGTGGCATGCCACCAGATGGCCGGGTTAATTCCTTGGACTTTCCACATGGGATCTGTGATTGAAAGAGTGTTACGGAGACGGGATTCCCGGAGTACTTCCGTCTTCACGTTATCATTATTCCACTAAAGCTCCATACTCATATTACTCTTACCTACAACCACGGTTATACAACTTAGTAGCTCACAACTTTTTCATACAAAACACCCCTACCGTCCTTGGAAAAAACATCGATTGGTCACGTGTTTTCATGAAACAAAATTGCACACTAGCTAAGGTTCTGGGCTTTAGGACCAGTGAAATTTCCGAAGAATTCAGACTATACTTTAATTTAATCCCCTTTCTATTTCAGACAGCTGCTCTACGCACTTCGTTGCAGTGCTTTTCCCCGGTGACTGAGAATAACAGAACACTGTGGTGAATCTCGGATTCTATCGAACAAATACTCATAGGGGATATATGTATTAACCATGAACTGTCGTGGCATACGTCACGTGCGTACCTGAGGCGCGGCAAGCTGTCTAACACGTCACACATCGCAAATTGAATCCTAGTTCCCAGAGGTGATTGGCAATATTCCAGCAGAATATTTCATAAACAGCCCTAGGTACTGTGGCCGTCATACACTGCATGTGTGAAGAAGGACTTAGTGCAATGTAAGGTGAGACGTGGCAAGTCCCTTTGTTAATAACTGATTTGTTTCGAACAGTTACTTAAGTCATATGTGGTTCAAGCCTTTTGGAGAATGGAAAGGTTTATGTCATCTCGGATGGGTTATCGAAGAGACAGTTTGGGTACATGGTGTAATCAGAAAGGAAATTTTAATATTTTGGGGTTCTAATTGGCTTTCATTTTGCTGCAAAATTTATTTGATTTTTAATGTCCTCAACAAAACACACAAACCTCTTAAATGCGGTAAAAGACTCTTAGCTGTGATTATGATTTCTACTCTTTTAATAGAGAATAAAATGTACATGATTAACTCCAAGTCTTATGTATACGATATTACAAGAATGTGGTATGGTAGGCTATAAACGTCTTTAGCAGAGTCTAGAATTATTATTCTTGTGGTAATTTTGGTAGTGAGGGAGATTACCCTTTGCTGACACCTTGAGCCCACGATAACTCACAACAGCCGCTGTGTTTTGCTTTTTGGATGGTACGTGAGTAGGAAATTGTTAATACGACTCTTGCAGCGTGACGTACTGCATAACCTTCCCCTATGCACAGGGCTTATTATCGTATTCAACTGCTAGGCTTAACCCGTCACGAAGAGTATATTCCGCACTCAGTGCTGCCAAATGAGTAACGTTCTTACTGACTTCACTGAATAAACGACGATTTTACGGTACTGTGTTTCTTTGTAACTAATTTCGTATGTTTTCGTTAATAAAGCGTTGCGAATGCAGAATCCTCAAAAGGATAACAGAACTTCTGAACAATAGTACAGAGCTGCAGAAAGCAATTTATTTTCTTTATTTAGTCTGTTATTATGTCTATTATGACTCTAAAAGTAATGCTTATAATTTATTTAATATCTAAATCCTTATAGGTTTTATACAACCGGCCTTGTCAATGTATTAATAACTTCTGATTTATGTAGATTAAAATCCATAAATGTTCTTCACACCCGATCATATTTATCATTCCTCATTATATAATCAAATTATTTATTTTTTGTGCTGCTGCCATTAACGAAATGAACTATTAACTTTCTTTTTAGTATGTATACTACACTTTTGAACAAGTAGTATATGTAGTATATGTAGTATATGTAGTATATGTAGTATATGTAGCTTCTATTAAGGAAATCTCTTGTGTTCTTGTGTTACACGTTTTGTATTTTTGACAAATTCCCCCTCATGAGCCATATATTATCAATTTTAAAATCTTCCATTGCCATTGTAGTATATTTCTCCTTCTTTCAGCATTCAGGTGCAAACGTTTTATCCATTGTAGCTTTGTAAACTGATTGTAAATAGCTCGTCTTTTAGCATGTCTTCATATGAAGGTCTCAACTATATAGAAGAGGAATGAATGAAACTTTTTTTTTAATTTGGGCTAAAAAGATATCTTCATAGCACTTACACTGATTACAAACTTCCCTCAAAGGGAACTTACGTGTAACATAAAGTGCATTTTATTCTATTGAAGACGGAAGATGTTCAGCGTAAAAAGGTCTGTAATACAAACAATTCTTGCATTTTATAGCTATAAATTACTGACTGGAAATAAAAAAATCAGACTTTTGAAGTCATCTCCACAAATATGATAAAGCGAAAATATGCCAGAAATGTACCAGTTCAAAGAGCGGTTTTAACCACAAAGCGCCGATTTTCAATTATATTAAAAATGCAGATTAGACCTTCAGTCCCATAATAATCCCTATGTTAGAAACAAAAATTAAGTGAACCCGGACTCTTGTGTTAGCTACTTTTTTTTTAACAATAATACTAGCATTTTTGAAAGGTAAACAGAAGAGGATACAGCGAGAAGCCAAGTTCATAAAACCACGGAACTCTGTGTTTATGTTGTCTGCTGCCACTTAGTGCAAGATGGCACTCTATTGCTGATGATCGAAACAAATATAAAATTTAGGTCCAAAAGATTCCAGCGTTTTAAACAACCCGGAATTAGTAGCAGACAAGTTTCTTCTCTCAGCTTACTTGTTTAGAGCAACTTGATCGAATTTCTTGCTTGTTTTTCTGTAAGTACTAATCAATGTAAATAACAAAACAAGTATGTTTGTGTAACGTGTACAAGCTGGTCACATGACCTACAGCAACAAAAGCAACATACACGTGAACCAATTGTAAGTTATTCTTAAAGCTGGCTCCCTCCTGTTACCTTCAGCACCAAATATTATAAAATCTTCTCATTTATTGTCAGATCATTGTTGTAATACACATAGCAGTAAGACAACTACAGACAAAATTTCAAACAATTACGTAACATAACCTTTGAGTTTTTAACAATATTAACTTCACTGTAAACTAGAACCGCAAATTATATTGAGTGTAAAATTGACACAAATAGGTAAGTCTTTTTGATTATAAAATTTTCTGAAACTGACAATTTTGTAATTTAAAAATGTAACAAAACCGGATAACAGATTTTATGTATATTTTTATAAATCTTCTAGAAAAATGTTACATAGCCTACAATAAATTATTATGTACTTTTCAGAAAGTCATAAATTTATCCAAAGAAATACGTTTTATTGCCTGTTTCTTGCTCTGAATGTCAAATGTTCTCAACTTTGAAAAATTTTCTTGACATCAGCGATTGAAATAGGAAGAGATGGAAAGAAATTTTTTTTTTGTTTCTTGTGTGACATTTATCTCCTAAGAAAGCAGTCTGAAAAATATTTAAAAGAATTAAAATATTTATTCTGAACAACCTCGCCGGTAAAATGTGAACTTGCCTTAGCACCAGCCCCCAGACTGTGCGTAGTACATGCGATAAGGTTGTGCACGACATTTAATTATTAAGACATATAATTACAAGTTTCCAGAGCATAAGGGAAAGATAAGTTCGGCCTTATTTGTCACAAGCATCAGAAAGGAACTGAAACATACAGCGACATACCTCGTGATACATAACCTGGACTCAGCTACAAATGGTCAAACGTGTCGTTACTTAATATGTTCAAGAAAACACACACCTCGTCTAATCTTCTTTAATTTTCTAGATCAAATATGTTTGCGCTAAATTACATTATTTCTTATATTTGGTTGATACCAAAGAAAAGAAGGGCTAGATATTGTGTGGTTGGACTGTACGGCATGTCTGTCGATGAGTTAGAATTTCCGCAATATGAGCTAAATCTACTCCTTGCCCGTACATTATATGGGAACCGCATTATTATTATTAAGCTACTCTTACAGAATCTTTAATACTGTAAACTGTGTAGCCCTAAATTCACTAACACGCTTTAACGTTTCAGAACTGAAGTCTAGGATGAACAAGCAGAACATTCGACAAGCACGACGCAAGTGCTATCTTATCGTAAGCACTTCGGGAGAGAGTTACTCTTTTGCTTTCTCTAAAGTGAAAATAAATAGAGACGTAGCATTAGGGAGTCCCAGTGCACTGCTTTGCCCTTATCTCGACTATCAATTTCAGCTGCTAATCCGTACACAAATAAAGAGAAAATGTTATTTCATGAATGGACAGTAACGAAGTACAACAACACGTCCTTCAACTGCCAAATCGGATATTTAGAACCCCTGCAGCGGGAGGTTGAAAGCCGAAAGTTCTAGGTGTACAACACACATCTAAGCTGGGGGAAAATTAAGGTTCATTTGCTTGAATTTTTCATTGATTTCATAAAATTTCTCATTGCAAGAATGACACAATCCTTCACATTAGAATCTAACAAGTAAAATTATTACATAGGTATCTTCATGTTTGAACCCTGCTTCAATGACATTTAAACACTTTATTATCCAACTGATGCACAAATATATAAATCATAGATACAATTAAAATTATAAAATATTTAAAACTGCTCCAACATGTTTCGGATCACAGAGGATCCATCATCAGGGAGCCTTATACAGTACTTGGCTAAAAATTACAAGAGTGGGTTTATCGTGTCCGTTGACATGGACTCTTGTAATTTTAGCCAAGTACTGTATAAGGCTCCATGATGATGGATCCTCTGTGATCCGAAACATGTTGGAGCACTTTTAAATATTTTATAATTTTAATTGCATCGATGAATGATATATTTGTGCATCAGTTGCATATTACAGTGTTTAAATTATTACTCAGGTATCTCTGTTGCAGACACGAACCGGCAGCAATTTTCATGGAAGAGCAATGCTCACGATTTTATAACACATGCGATACCTTATTTCCTTAAATATATTTAACGTAATGTAGGTCGACAAATGCTGGGAAATTATAAAAGTTTACAATTCCCGTACTGTCTCGCTTTAAATTCTATCACCATACAAAATTCAAAATTTATTTGGAAGGTTTTTAATATAACCATATTTGATTTCCAAGTAATACACTATCGAAACTATGGGCGAAATTGAGCCAACAAACAGCAACGACAGACAATTGACCTAATCCTTTCTAATTAGGACTTTAAACCGAAGCTTTCTGTGTCTGGAACAAGATATTGAAATAAAAATATATACCTTTGTTATAATTGTACATTAATTTAATTAAGTAAGTGCTGATAAAACTAAGTGCATGGTCATGTCTCGAGATCAGAATGCAGGACGAAATCACAGTGTGAGGATTGATAATAGTACCTTCGAGAGGGTGGAAGAGTTTTAATATTTGGATGAACTTCAACAAATCAAAATTCTATTGCGGAAGAAATTAAGAGCAGATTGAGGTCAGGAAGTGCTTGCTATCATTCGGTGCAGAATCTTTTGTCTTCCAGGTTGCTATCCAAAAATTTAAAGATTGAG
>Ga0123352_10011885_pt1 | contig 13737 bp, 11 predicted proteins | sample TergutLab28metaG_FD_89700 | JGI IMG/M metagenome (GOLD analysis project Ga0123352, IMG submission 89700) | Labiotermes labralis P1 segment gut microbial communities from Petit-Saut dam, French Guiana - Lab288 P1 | ecosystem: Host-associated > Arthropoda: Insects > Digestive system > Gut ...
GCGCTGACCACGTGACACCCCTCTATCCGCAAAAGTTGGCACTAACTTCGCCGACCGGCGGCGGCCGCTCTGTCGGTATAGTTCGCGTGCGGACTAAGGCCACGGAGTTTAGTTTAGTTTGTAGGAGTAAACTAATCCAAATTATATTTAACAGCATTCAGATCGTACCCCACAAGTTTGGGTACCAATCGGTTATTGTTGTGTAAGGAAATGACTGCTGTTCATTTATGTACGGAACGAAACACATAAATCCAATGTGTGGAAAACTGCAGTTTCTGGGCGTTAATCATGGTGGAATGTGAAGTGGCCACTGAACTTCAGTGAGTTAAGACAGTGCCGGTTTATGCTATGGATAATAATCGCTGTTTGTTGTAAATACCAAATACACGTCCTTAATACACTTGATGCATACATGCGCGTAAGTCGCATAGAGGCAAAATACAGGCCTCAGTTAAAGTAAAGATATATCTAAGACTGTTACTGGCAGTGTCGAAAATCATCACAAACCGTGCCTTGTAATGAAACTTATTGCAAAGATTCTGTAGGACCCAGATATTGGGATCACACGTTCCAATCCTCCTCAGAACACGCACATATATGCAAGCTGCTCTCCTTGTTTTACGCACTTTCTGATAAGCCGATCCCTCGTCCCGGGGGGAAACTTCAAACATGAACTGCTCATATGTTAGGAATTAATTTTGAACGTGGAGAACTTACGAGCAGCAGTGGGTGAAAACTTAACAATAAGAATAATACGAAAAAAGATACTTTGTGTAGTAGATATAAAGAATGTAACACCTACACTATATAATGGGTCACATTGTTACAATATATGTAAGATACATAGACGAAACAATACAGTTTAAACGAAAATACTCGTTCACACATGTTCTAACACTTCTCGTGTATTAGCAAATTAGAATACTTGTACGCCAAATGTGTCCAGGCGTAGCTTCTTATGACACTTGAAAAGAATTGACCTGGAAGTGAACGAACTTTACCTGTTTGGACTATGGCATGCAGTTCTTGTTATGGTACACCTGTATATACGCAAACATAGCGCATCTAGCAAACACACGTATGACCCTGTTATTGAATTGGGTGCAATGACACCTTCTCCAAAGGGGACTGCAAATTACACTGTTTAAGTATGAATTAAAAGCACATGACAGAACACCATCATTATACACTACATGTCTCCGGGAGGCGAGGGGAGAAGATATTGGAGTACAATTCAAACAATTATATAGCAGATGAAATATGCTAATCAAGTATCAAAAAGGAAAATACCACTCGGCATTTAGATAACGTACTTACTGTCGCCACACGACGAGAGGCTTGTAGCTGTAATGACGCTCCATCACCGTCAGAGATTAGAGTGGAATAATACTTAAAAAAACTCAACTTGAGATGAATAGAAGGTACTGAGAAGGAAATGGCGATTCACAATAATTAGAACCTACCGCCATACGCTTCAAGTTCAACGAAAAGCCGTCCCTGTCCACACCGTGAAGGCGTGTAGGGAAGTGGTGTTGTAACCCCACACATTCGTAACCTTCTTTATTCCTCGGGAAAAGAGCTCCCGGTAGACAGACTACGAGGCCGGAGGGGTCCTAGAGACGGCTCGCCAACCAGATATTTCAGTCCGGCAATACATGAACACAGATTAGGAATACTACCACTTTATGTCTTAACCATTCGACAGAAAATTCCGATAGTGTCCTTTGCTACTAAACAATGGTCATTTGCACGTCACTGCATAGCAGACTAAAGTGCCATTTTGACAGTTTTGCTAATGCTTTAAAACTGGCCAACTGGCAGCTTTCCCGTGTTACGTGGGTTCATTTTGTTTTTACCAGTATGGTTTTTGAGTCGAACAAGAGCTTCGGCAGCTAACAATTATTCTAACCACAACTGTGATGCTTAAAAGCATCCCAAGGATAAACAAACAATACATACTATTTTATGAAACCCTTACCGTAAAAAAAAACATTCAGAACATTACAAAAGGTTGAATATTATAAAGATTAAAGAACGAAGTACAAACATTCGTTAAATGAAGGCATGATATTTTATATATACTTCCGCATCTTTCTTCAAAAACGGAATACAGTAACCAAGATAACGCAATCACTGTCGAAGACCACGATGTTTATCTGTGCCCTTTACAGAGTTTGACCGTTTGCTTTCTATTTGTATACATTTTTAGTAACGTCTACCCGAGGAAACAGTTTGCACTTATAATGCCGATTGAAGAGTCGCGCTGGTTTCCGTTAAGACGATACAACTTACAGTGTAACTGTAACAGCCTATACAGTCGATAAAATGTTCTGATTTTACTGATATAGAACATAAGGGGTGAGGGTTCTGACATACGTTACATATACCCTAGCACTATCTGGGACTGGTGGTACAATTGTGTTATTATTGCTACCTTCATAGAGAGGATTAGATTTTTGGAAGCTAACAATTCTTCAGATAGTCACGAAATTTGCGGCATTTACTACAGGAAGCTGAAAGATTACTGTCCACTTCGCTCCTATTATTTAAAATTAATTTAATAATAATTATACACTACAGTTTTAATATTTTAAAACCACACACAGCCACGTTACACTAAAATACAGATTTTCTTAATATTACTCAAAGACAAGATTCCTAAGACAGAAGTGTAAACATTTCCCAAAAATATGGAAGTCACGCCCAGATTGCAAGCGCCGAAATGTTAATACGAAGCAAGCACAGTACTGAAGATCCGCGTATTTTAGGCACCAACGGAAAAAAATATAGGCACGGAGACCTGGCGCATGGGATTTGTGCACCCCTGTCCCAAAATGTAGTTTCAACAATTCGTAAGTCACTTGAACTACACAGGAAACCAGGGACTAAACCCATGCCCTGAAAGAAATCACGATCCGTGGCTCTAGGGTACTTTATTGTCTGTTTATGACTGCCAAGCCACCGTTTCAGTTTTTTCTTATGCACTCTCGAAAAAATCGCTATACGATGACACTTGTTATAATGCTAAGGATATCGTAGAACATGGACGAGTTTCACGGGAAAGCCAAGGGAAAATGGCCTGAAATACTTTTGGAAAAAATCTGATTTAGATGAAACTATAGACAGTATTTCTGCCAAGTCCCGACGTTATTATTATTATTATTATTATCGTCATCATCATCATCATCATCCTTGTTGTATGCTTTCTTCTGGGTAATTCTCCGGCGTCTGAATCTTATATGCCGACGTTTCGGAACACTCTGTATTTTCCATCTTCATAGGCGGGTAGGTATGAAGATTCTCCATACCTACCCGCCCATGAAGATGGAACAGTGTGTTCCAAAACGTCGGCATATCAAATTCAGACGCCGGAAAATTACCCAGAAAAAAGTATACAACATTCAGAATGCGGCGAAAGTTTGAAACCAAGAATGATTCCCCTTGTTATCCCCTTTATGCAAGGTATTTACAATTATGTACGCCTAAAACAAACCACGTTTCTAAGGTATATAGTGCTGCAGCTGTTATGTATTTACAAATTGTATTATATGTTCTTAGTATGTGTGCAGCGCCCAATATGGCTGTTTTTTTTTTTGCAGTTCCTTAATTTCATACTTTCATGCTTAGGTAATGTTATTATTACTATAATAATAATAATAATAATAATAATAATAATCACAACTACCACCACCACCACCACCACCACCAATGTCGCGTGAAAGGAAGACAGGGCCTAAAACACTAGCTGCAAAACATTTTACAATTTCAATTAACTACTTAGTAGGTCTACATGTAATTCGACGCTTAACATATGACTATAGGCCAATACAATTTCAGCCTCTCGACTATCAGACGGCCTGAACTAAGGACAAATATAAAATTACCAGTGCTTAATTAATCACTGCCATTGCGAGGTGTGTGGGGGTGGAGGTGGAGGTAGGTCAGACAGCATTCTTAACCTCGAAACTAAATAGAGGTGAGTGGTCACCAGAATGCCTCGGGTGATTCACACCCGATATACGAACCCTTGGTACTCATTCCATGAAGGTTGGTCGGCTAATGTGCAGCGCTGAAGAATGGCCAATGGAAATGGAAGTGGATCGAAATCGCAAAGCAAATAACCCTCTCAAAATACCGAACCAACCAGGCTAGTTCTGAAATAACCCTTTCAGAAAAAAAAAACTTAGGGTCACTGAATAAACCTATTGATCAGGAGTCTACCATGAGGCACTGATATTTCTTGGGTCAGCCTTCTATGGAATCCGAAGGTGTGTGACAAGGTGCTGGAAAAAAAGCTTGTTCAGAATTAACATCACTTCAGACTTTCGAAATTCTGGTTGAGAAACACTGAAAACAACTCAGTTGTAATTACGAGTTCGCAAGACTAAGGTTTACAGAAAAAAAAGTCGATAAATCCCGCTGACTGTATCCGATATTCAAGTGGTTTTTGAATAAGGTCTGCCGTATCGTGAGGTATAAAGCATAATGCAGTAAAGTTTCAAGGCTTGCGCAAGTTACAGCGATAAAACTTAAGCGTTATTTTATCAATATTCTAATAAATTAACGAATGGCACGAAAACGTAAAAATTACTTTGCTGGAAGTTACATAACAATCAACCTGTTTACATTCTAGTGACGTAAATGAAGATAGGCCGATCCCGGTGGCCTCGCGGCCTAAAGTGTGGGTCTGTGGCAGCTCCCTTTTGGGATTGCAGGTTCGAATCCCACCGGGGATACGCATGTTAGTATCTTGAGAGTGGTGTGTGTTGTCAGGTAGAGGTCTCTATGTCGGGCTGATCACTCGTCCAGAGGAGTCGTACCGAGCGTGGTGTGTCCAATTAGTGTGATCGCGAAGCCCTCTAAGACTAGGCCATGACCCGGAATCGGGTAGAAGTTTCATGGGGGGGGGGGGAAGATCGTCTAGAGCAGACCAACGAAACATCGTTTTCTTCCGAAATTTGGCATTCAAGGTTATTAGTGCGTGCCTTCATGAAGCCACTAAATTAAAAGAAATAAATCAGCTCTGTGTTTTCTCCTTTCAACTTAAGAGCTACATCAAATCACAGAATAATTACAAGGCTCATACAGTGCGAATTATCCTGAGCAATGCAACCCATTAAAGAGTTATGTGTGTTTTATATTCCTATCCCAAACAAACCTACTTCTACAGTATGCTGTTCCTGACCAACAAATCCTGTATTCCAAGTGCCACTTTCCACAATCTTACCTCATCAAAATGCTGCACATCCAATCCATTGTAACCGCCTTGATTCTGCTATTGCCTGCTAAGCTACCAGTATAACAGATATTTTCCTACAATATCCGACACTGTGAAGTTCACTTCAGCTTTCTTCGATATAATATGTAAGCCATATAAACATATCATTAGGATTTATTTTCAATTAGTGTAGAGTAAGCTGCAAAATTTACGTACCTACTGCACAAAGGATCGTAAGAGTACAGCAAAAGTAGGCCGATTTCTCTTTTTTTTAATACCAATCAAATATTGTGCGCCACGACATCAGGACAGTGTACTCCGCGCCCCAGTAGAGGTTAAAACATAGTGCCAAGGGACAGGGAAGTATCGGACTACATCTTCGCCCCAACCTCTCGCCCTTCGTTTGCAGGTATTTTTTTCTTCATGAATGGCGAATCCTGATCCGAAGGTCAGGGCTATGGAACGCTGAATGTCGCACTGTGTACCCTTCCGCTAGGCCTGGCCTCCAGATTACGATTCGCCACTGTTCTTCAGTTTAACTACAGTGTGAAGAGACTTAAGGGCGCGATGTTCGAACCATCATTGAGATATTGTTGACAGCCTTCGCATTAAACCGTCCACCAGGTAAATAGTATATTAACTCGCGAGAAGAGAACTGTGCGTCACTGTGCAAACATGACTGTCATGTACAGAGAATAGGCGATTTGAAATCTGCGTTGTCCAACATTAGGTATGAATGTTATGATTCTACTACTATAGTTACAATGGCGCTCTTAATGTCGGCTTGTATCGTACCGAAATTTATTTCTGCCTTGAATATGACACCTCAACGAAGCTTGTTGTCTTGTATAGCGTAATTTTCTGGGTGTGATTAAGAACCGTTACGATGAAATGCGGATTTAAATATTATTTAGGGTTTTTTAAACCAGCAACTGCAATTATTACGGTAGGCCTAAACCAAAATTTAGGTCGGCAAATCTCATGGAGAGAAGCCGCTTGAAAAGAGTCTACCGCTGGAATTTAGTCGACATAAAGACGACGCGCCTTTACACCGATCCGGCGGTGGTAACATTTTCCTGGTTCGCAAGATTAATTCTCCTTACAGGCAGCCAAGTTTCGGTGGTATTACTGAAAAGCTCGACATTACATTACACTAAGCCCTAGGCACCTACAATGAGGGTCCGGTACAAAACGTTTTGGCTTAGCCCTTAATTCCTATCCTGTCGAATGTTAGAATTATTATTTAATAATGAATTTTGAGGGATGTGAAAGAAAGTGACAGTGGCCTCATTTGAGGTCCCGCCCCCGCCTACGTCACTTTCGAGGGGGAGGGGGCGGTGTATGGAACCGTAGATAATCAGAACTTTTTCAGTAGCCTGTGTCTGGGCTGACATTTGAGCCCAGGACCTGCGGAATGTGAAAGAGCTGTGACGCTCATTCGACACCGAAGTCAACAGACAATCTTCGATAGAAGCTCGTTTTGAAAATTGTGCCTTCTATGGAATGAACTATCATATAAAATACTCTTTGGTCACTGTGCAAGTTGTAAAACCTTTACTGGTTCACACGCAACAAAGCCAGACCAATCTGATACATTAACAGTGGGGCAGGACGATCAGGTCTAAGTGTGTGAAAAGGATGTCATTTTGTGGCATAGAGAGGCGTGGCGTGTGTGTGTGTGTGTGTGTGTGTGTGTGTGTGTTTACACTGCATGCCAAGTGGTATGGCAGAGGCCCAGAAACAATATCCGTTCCTCGGAGAGGGTAACAGACAAGACTTGGTTGAATGATGTAGAGGTGAGGCAAGTCAATCACTCCTTGGATGTGTTTAGAGCAAACCATCTCGTAACCGTTACACTTACACATGTACAAAAATCCATGCTGCATGCATGCTGAGAGTTAAGTCGGATCGCGTTCGTACGGCAGATACATGAGCGACTAGTTTGCTTACAGCATAGACTTCGCGAGGAGGTGGGGATCATAGCACAGGCGGTAGGAGGGAACAAATATGTGTATGTCAGAGCCGCGTCTCTTTGTAAAAACACGAGTTTGTGTTCTTACCTCAGCACATCATTTTTGTTCCATTTCCTGCCCTTCCTCACATGCACTTCCATGCACTGTACGCTATACTGGACGTCGAATAACTCCTTGGTTTCTTATCTTAGGCTAATGCCATATTACAGTGCAACCATTCTGTGACGAACAATGTTTCTGCTAAGTTAATGGAGTCCAAGGCATGACTACCTTCACTCTGTAACTGCTTGCAACCAACTATCCTGACACCCTATGGACTTGTCCCTCTAAGGCAACTGAAATCGGTTCTTTGCGCAGTGTCACAATATTGCAAACGGGCTCTTTTGCTACCTCAATACTTCTTCCCCTACATCTCCCCTTTTAGGCAGACACATGCCACGATTCTTCACACAAATTTATTAACTTTATAATGTGTGCTAATGCCAATGCTGTACAAAGTTTCTGTAGCCTATTAAAACTGTAAGTTGATCCTATAAGCAGTAAATACTGGCCGGAGACTACAGTGGGAATGTACAAAGTATCGAAGATCACAAATAGTAGTTTGTTAATTATCCGTCGTCGGCATTCTGGTTTCGTTTCGACCCACGCTGTACAACATGGCTATATTTTAATTCAAGACTGTTTCTTGTGCAGTGCTGTAGACAGTGATGGCTGCACTCTGACAAGAGGAAGGAAAGAATAAAAAAGATTTTAATTGTAATTTGATACATTCGTCCCTTCATAGTTAAGAGTTTAATCCTACCAACAATTTCAGAATCAACAAGCTATAATATGGCAATATGATACACACGTCAATACTTGTTTAAAACCAACAAATTGCACAATATACGTAAAACATTAAAATCACATTTTTTTTAAGTTTCACATTAAAACATATTTATATTCCTCCTACATGTTTCGATCCCCATACGGGATGATCCTCAGGGAGTATGCACTATATCGAGAGTGAAGTTACTAAAACAAGTTATTTATATAGGTTATCTGGTAGAATGCGTATTCAGATGATGCCTATGGAGCCTGGTTTATGCTTATCACCCCCTATGGATGCCCTGGTAGTGTCCTTGGTCGCCATTGTGGTTATCTACACTGGCGACCAAGGACATTATAGTGCATCCATAGGGGGTGATAAGCATAAACCAGACACCATAGGCATCATCTGAATACGCATGCTACCAGATAACCTATATAAATAACTTGTTTTAGTAACTTCACTCTCTATATAGTGCATACTCCCTGAGGATCATCCCGTATGGGGATCGAAACATGTAGGAGGAATATAAATATGTTTTAATGTGAAACTTAAAAAAAAAGTGATTTTAATGTTTTACGTATATTGTGCAATTTGTTGGTTTTAAACAAGTATTGATATTGTATTGCATGACAATACAATGAAAGTGATACACACGTGTTTAAGGGTTACGCAGAGCTGCTACCCGTTGTTCGCCAGGGATATGGTCGTCTTCCTTGTCATGATCACAGTGATGGTAGTAAAAATTTTAAAATTCAAACACTAGTAATTAGCGGTTTTATACGCACCCCAGAACTGTACCAAAATACTCATGCGTGGTTTTCGCTTTCACACAAAGGCAACAGCATATAAATTTCGTATATGGATATTCCCGATTGAAGACCGCGGTCGGAAGAAAGAAACTGACCGAAAACACTATGGAGGTTACCAGCGTTCTATACATAAAAAATGCCAAAATATTAAGACCCAGGTAACAAAGATAATTCCTCCCTGACGAAAGGTGATAAATTATTTTTGTCGAGATCAGTGTGGCACAAATGTCAGGTGCCAGCTGACCACAACGACAACGTTTTGTGCGGTGTTGCTTAATGTGTGTGGATCGTCAGAATTGAACTTGCTTCATGTTACCCTTCTGGCGCCTGGGATTTTGAGGTGGATCCTCTTTTTTTTTTTTGGAAAACTTCTTCACCCATGCTCGAGACCATACGAAATGCCTCTGTTACAGTTACGTCTCTGTGTCTGATGTGCTGAAGTTTCAATTTAACTTAACGACCGAGCGGATATAATGCTTGGTATTTTGTTTAATTCCTGCACTTGCACCAGACGCAACACGTCTTCACTGTGTGCATACAACTTTTCTACTACAAGAAGAAACACAAGCTCTACCATACGTTTGCTCATTTCGGTATGCTATTAACTTTGTTTACAACTAGGAAGAAAAATAATTTCACTTAAATTATCAAACGCTTTCAAATATAAGTATGTACGACTAATGTAGTGCTACAAAAATTTGACCAGACTATACAATAACTCTGGTTGGAACAGAAATGTCGTTACGATACAGAAGTCGTAAACAGCAACCACGCTCAGGTTTAGTAGTCATGTCACTGCCACAGATAGGCCTACGACACTGTTTATGGGAACCTAGAAAGAGGAGCAGCACATTTCCTTCATGGAAAATGTATTAGCGAAAAGATATGGCTGCCCTGCACTGTTGGCTAATATGTCATACACTCAAACTGAAAGATTTCCGTCATACACAGTGTGAACAATATCTCACCGAGTTTCCCCATCAGTCGCGCTTTTCCTATCATTGTCTTCGAATTAAGCACAATTAACAACAGTTCCGAGACTAAAATCCAACTAATTTACATACGTAAAAATTAAAATTCTACCTCAAACAGAAAACACCCCATGCCCATTAAGGGGACCAGTCAGGTAATTCTATGTAGGAAAATAATCTCTGCTTATTTTAAGAACCCCCCCCCCCCAAAAAAAAACACACACACACACATGCGCAGTATATAGTAAATTGCAGAGCTTCTTAAGTTAAAGCAGATGGTGAGTATATAGAGTTATGGGGTATTTCCCCCCCCCCGTACTTCACCGATAAGTGAAGGCCCGACCCTCTAGTAAGTTTTATCATACTTTCTAAAGGTGTTTTATTGTCACTGCGATCGTTTGTCTAGTTCCCGTCATCGACTGTTAAAACTTACGAACACCCGGCGAACAACGCATCGCTGGCAGAGCGTCGGGTGGGCGTTGATCGGTCAAGCAGAGAAAAACACCCTATCCTAAACAAATGAACTGTCTCTCATTACCTGTAGCATAAGGAATGCAATTTGTAAAGAAGGCTTACGACACTGTTTGTAGGGCAGGCACGCTCATCCCGTACCTCTCGGACGAACTGCTCCTTGCGACAGAGTTATGTTGTCGGTGGAGATATTTCAAATGATGAAACCTCTTCTAATACTTCCCTGGCAAAGCCGAAATACAATGCCGAAGCAATTAAATAAATTAAGGTATCTATTTGTGGAGACGTTCATTATAACATTGTTAATTAATTTTGTAAAAATTTTCTAAAAATAGCGGCAATCTAGCCCGTGTAGTAAATTATGTATCTTTTTTATTTTTCCTATCATTTTCAGAAGCACGCACATTTGTTGAGAATTATGTGTAGAAAAATACGCAGGTAAGATAAAGCACATACTTGTTCATTCTGTTTCTTTCATTTCATGGTGCCCGCATGCAAACAAAATTTTTCCGAAGTTGCGCGCAACATACAAAAGTTTTGAGTAAGCCTTTTGTAGAGTAAGTTTATTTGCACCCGAGGACTCCGGTCCACGATGTACTGTACGAAAAATCTACGAGCGGGATATTTAAAAAAAAAAAAACCAGAGAAGTGAAGACTGCTTCTGCTTCGAATTGATGGACCTAAAAGGTCCACTTTTTTTTTTCAATTTTCAGGAAACATTTGTTTAAACAACACAATCGGAAGGGCTATTCTTGAGGCTTATTGTAATTTTTACCTCCGTACGAAAAAAGTGTGGAGTGTCTGGACGATATCGATGTTATCGTCCGATAGGGTACGTTTACCTTGTACTCAGCACAAGTCGTTCTGTTGGCGCAATGTAACACAGCCGAAATATGTGCCTCAAATAATATTCCTGCATTTCTCAAAGCAACATTCCCTTCGTGATACGAAACAAATAGACATTTTTGCGACTAACAACCAGACGATTCCAGTAGCTGGCACGATTTACGACGCACAAGGTGTTAACCGTTTAAAGCCCAGTAGCAGCAAGTAGGCCTACCACCTGCTTAAACATTCAAAACTCTTCGTTTTGCCCACAAAGTGTATACACGTCCTGCGTGTTTGGTAAGATTCTCAGAATAAACAGGGATTTTTTCCCCCCTAAACGGCATTAACCAGTTGGTTTGTGTCATGAAAACACAGGGTGTTTTTTTTTCTGCGGCAGGAACCTGATATCCTAATAGCCACGTATGTAAATAAGTTTAATACTTGAACGGTCAAGAAACGTGAACACTGGCGTAATCGTCTCCACGTTCCCTCAGATCACGGACATTTGTTTTCAGTCACCGTCACAACTGAACATTACTCATCCCTGTGTCAATGATATGCTTTCCTTCGTCAACCACTACGCTATAGGAAAGGACCAGTATAAGGGTCTCCTGTAAACCTCTCTGCGTTAAGCGTACGTGGTAAGCAGCGGGCTGCTGGCGAGAAATCACTGCCATAAAAGCCCCAGACTGAACTCTCAAATGAACACAAGATCACACAGGTGTAGAGTAGACATGGGGCAGAACGCAATTTCCTTCAGGTGAAATGCGTTTTATGAGCTCGGGGCTCAAGACGTCGGACCCTTTGTGGTTACTGTTCCTGAAACGATCATACACCTCTTCCCCTTCCCTTTCTCTCCCCTCCCTATTGCCATGCGACACGTCGCAAAGAAAGAACTTCATATAGGTCTAATCCTGTATATACGAGAGGACCTCAGACATTTTTGAAATGTATTGTCAAATAACTTTTTTAATAATTTCAATATATGTTGTCTGACAATATCCTGAGCTAATTCCATTTTTTCCTTAACACTACGTCATCAATCCTAACACTGTCTCTCCATCTCCCTCTGCCTTATCAACAACTTTCCATGAGTTACGTGTAACTATTTCTGTATGGTTTTCCTGTTCTTCACTTCCGATGTATAAATACATTGCGGCCACTTAACAAGTAGGTCTAAATTAGGAAAAATGTATAAATTACGACGTTCGTTAGATATATGCATTCCAATATCCATTCATATAGGCCCATATCAGGCCCAAATATTTTTCCTGAGTTGTGTTGGCTATTATTGTAAATTTCATGAGATTGGGAAAATAATTTTTTTTTGTATATTATTTCCACTCCATCAGTTTAACAGTCGAATAAAATGAATGAAAAAAAAGTAAGAAGTAACTCGATAATCTTAAACATTTTGCTGCCACTGCGCTAAATGTTCTAAATTTTTGGAGTGTAACAGTATCAATCTTGTGCCCAGCGCTCACATAACGGCAAGCATTTCATAATTTCGCATGGAAGATGAGACTAAGTAGTAAACTGGAAATTATGAGAATACAAACAGAGGTAGGAAAATATTGACCCGCTATCTACACATATGAAGAGAAATGAGGTTAAAATTTAACAAGGCTCTCTCTCTCTCTCTCTCACACAATAGCTAGCCCCCCGTACAAAAATTAACCCTACTCACCCCGCATATACGAACACGGAATACCAGTCCTTGCACAACGCCATTAGAAGCAATCCAGTGCTTTGTCACTCCCAAAAATCAGCTGAATTTAATGGAGGACAAATACACACACACACATACACACACACTGTGTCAGTGTCAGCGTGTCTGTATTCTTATATAAGGATATCATGCAAGGTCCTCTATAGGTCATTAGTATTTGCTTTGTGGCTTTCAGGTCCCGGGACCCGATTCCACGTGTCTCTTACGTGCGGCGAATATTCAAAGAGGAATTGTACAAAGAACCCCTAATACAATGAAGAACTTCAGAGAAAACATTTGTCGTAGAATAGCCTACATTAAATTGTATAAGCTATAATAAGTGATGACGGGGTTACATATTGCAATATGGCTTCTAAGGGTCTCAAAAGGTGAATATTATTATTCTTATTATAATTAATATAATAATTATTATTTCATACTACGAAATATTAAAAACTTTAAAGACAATAACCAATATGTAGACAGTGTGACAATCATCAAGCCCTGAAAGGCATAAAAGATTCAAACAAAGTATTCAGAATTTGCTGTTCGCATTTCGGGCTATAAAATGTATAGGCCTTATCATTGCATCTGTTTATCATATATTGTGACCCACCTAATTACATCTGAACTTTCAAGAACAATGTGCTGTCAATAAGCATGTTAGGTTTCGCGCGTCACTAGTTTATCACCAAAGCGTGCCAAACGGAACTACTGACTGCCCAGCCACTTTGTGACGAAAATAAACGAGGCGATATTCTTAAGGCCACACTTCGTCATAACCTTCATCATGACAGTACATGAAGCATCACGTGTAAATGCGTTAACATACTGGCGCTATCTAACACAGTATAAGAGCATTTTAAATATTTTCGTGCACGTCTCATTTTGTACTCCGTTACAATGCCCGTGTTTTACCAGGAATTTAGTGTTTTCTAACCTACGTCA
>Ga0123352_10011886_pt1 | contig 13737 bp, 10 predicted proteins | sample TergutLab28metaG_FD_89700 | JGI IMG/M metagenome (GOLD analysis project Ga0123352, IMG submission 89700) | Labiotermes labralis P1 segment gut microbial communities from Petit-Saut dam, French Guiana - Lab288 P1 | ecosystem: Host-associated > Arthropoda: Insects > Digestive system > Gut ...
AAAGTTTAGTTTGGGTGGTGTTTGTAAAAGCCAAAAGCAGTTAAAAGACCAAGCCGGTTTTGGTCATGCACCCCCCCCCCCCCCCCCACCCAGTCAGCAGTTCAGATTTGTAATGGGGTATTAATCACCAGTTTCACCTCTTAGTCAAAGTCACTCTATGTTTCACAATCACCCAAAACACACTAACCAACTTACATTGTTCTCAAGGTAACACCCCTTAAAATAGTAACTGACAAGTGATTATAACTGCAAAGTAAAATTCAGACCATTTAAAATGTACAAAATGCCATTAAGTTCTTAACAATTACAAAAATGTGAACAATGAAAACAATGACAATGACCACGATGATGAAGTAATTTAAAGTTAAAAAAATATATGATGTGTCCTAAATGCACTTTCAGTGTTACTTACCAATAGTATGCAGTAACGGGCCTTTATTCTACTACAATGAAGAAATGTTTCTACCTAATGAAATGTACTATAAGAGGTCCATATGTGTTATGTACTTACTGTCATTTCACCCCCGAAGCATTCAGCAGCAATCTGATTTGGATCAAATGGTTTAACTTCGGCATCATTGAAAAGGAACCACTTGTCACGATTCGAAGTAGTGCGGTCCCGAATAAAACTATAATAATGACCACCATCTGCTGTACCCGTATGCACTGTTACACCTATCAGGTCATATTCATAGCACTCATTGAAGTCCTCAGAGTCTGAGTCTTCACAGTCTTCCTTTTCTTCCACTGAATGTTTTGACACATCAGATTTACCACAGTCACAATTACTTGATGCAGGCACTGTTTCTTTCACTTCTTTTGCATGTTCTGACTTACGCAACTGAGATTTTCTTTTCTCCTCTGCACAGAAAATAAACATCCTTTAACAAATATTCCTTTCAATACCTATACCAAATATTGGTTTTAATGTGATGATGAATTTCTATCCTAAAGATGGAGGCAACACATCTATCTTCAAATGTAATTACTGGTTCCTTACCATCACTCACAAGCGTCCAGAATAAAACTGCTGTCTGAAAGGAATTACTCATTTACTCTAACAATGCCACCAGCAGTCATTTGAGTTCTCCAGTCTGAGAGTGCTTTTGTTTAATTTCAGTACTTCTGCTCTTATAAACAATCTAAATGAGAAATACTAAAACTACTATCAGACCAAGTAGCCATAAGAGCCACGTTCCATAAATCAGACTGCCTGAAAAAAATATGTATGTGCACAACTGCATATATCAGTTTACTGAAGGTGTAAAATATAGTAACAGAACTTATGGTTTTCTCTTTAGGTAAAAATCCTAACTCCAAATTTGAGCACTCAAACTGCAGTCTGACGACAGTAAGGCAGGTATCTGAAAAAACATTAACTAGGATGTTTCATACACATTACATACAGACTTAGCCATAATACAATTCATACCAAAAAGACACACCCATTTTTTTCAAGATAAACAGTTCCACTATACAGTAGCATTCAACTACTATACTCTTCAAGGCAACTGTGTCCTGGCAGGTATCTCATGCAACACAAAAATGACACTTGAACTGCTACTGATATTAAATTGCCCCATCACAAAACTTACTGTGGGCATGACTTTTTACTTTCTTGTAGCAGATTTCAACAAACATACCTTCCTATAGGAAATGCAATAGAGGTTTTAACTTAAAACTCTGTATCACAGACATACAGATAAACGCAATACATGTACCTTGATAATGATGTGGCATGAGGTGCTTTTCAACATAGCCAGACATATCTAGTCTCAGTGGAAATGAAAAATGTGTATTGACTTTCTCCTTGAGCATTGTTACCATATTAAAAGTATACCTCATGGTGTTGAAACACAATATATGCGGCAGCTTCTTGAAGCAAGCCCTTAAACAGAATAGTAACACATTACTGCTGATGGATACAAAATAGAACACTTTCTTCTGCACATCCAATGTGTTATGTGTGACATCACTACACATTTTATCACAAAGTCAAAGTGCCATGAAACCTCAACAAAGAAAAATTCTGGAGATTCAACATTGGGTTATAATGAAGTTCTTTACAAAGAGGTAATCTCACATGAAAAATCCTTTCATACAGTTTCAATCCTTTCTCTCTCCATTCTCTCTCAACCTCTGGTCTGGCTGGTTAGTAACCACAACTGGATATACTGCAAAACTGAGATATGATAATTTCATAGCAACATTCAAAGGAAACAAGAGTTCCAAACTATACCAGTTTTCACATGACAGTTTTCCTAAAAACCAATGAATCTCGTTTTAATTTTTCCAAGTATTTCATTTGTGGATACAATACTAACCCTGTTTTTGAATAAAAAATAAAAGCTAAAAATAGCTGGGCGAGCAAAGTATAAGGAAAATCGAGTAAAAAGCTGGTAACTATAATTCTGGAGGCTTAGAGAAAATGACACAACTACTGAAGAGTGGGGCAGAAACATACGTACAGCCAGGGAGGTATATAAAGTTCCTGCAAAATCACCAACCTCTTTTCTGCACGCACTTTCTTCCCACACTGTGAGCACGTGTACATGTTGTCACCTTCAAGTGTATCCTTTACTGTCACTTCATCCAGGGATTCATAGAGGTTACGCATATCAGCAACCTGGCAGCGGACGGTATAAAACTCTTCCAGTGTCCGACTCACATGATCACAGTCCTATACATAACAATCATTAGTGTGTTAGTGCCATATGTCATTGAATATATCAACATGCAATGCAAGAGCATCACATACGAAGATCTTCACTTCTATGCTGTCTCTCAGCAATAACAGAAAATGACAAAAGTAACAAATGTCTTGCTGCAGGAACTTCTTAAGCACATGACAGCAAGTGATGTGGTAACATGATTTCCTATACTTTTTTTAATAGAACCTTAAGGTTCATCATTATCAGGCTCACAAAAGCCCACCACTGAGTCAGCTCAACCCATTCACATTTCTACATTTTATATCAAGATTAACCTTTTGGCACCGGAATTATTTTTTTTAATTTTAGCACACTCTGTATATAAAATGTGAATAATACAGGAACCAAATGTGTTAGAATTATGAAACAAACTGCATTTTGAAGAGAAAAAAATGGAGAGTATATACCACGTTTAAAATATTCAGTAACTATATTTGTTGATACATATATAAAATGTAACTTTAGAGGTTAGCAGTGCAGTATGACCACTATAGTTGACATTAGGCATCAAAATGTTAACTTGAAAATTAGCACCTATCTATGCCTAGGTCACTTCCCTTACATTTTTTTGAAAATTCTGTATGCAATTCTCAACTGTCATTCATGCTACATATCCTGGTCTCATCCACCTTCACTCAGTCCTTTGGAAACGAAAGGTGTGTTTGTGTGTGTGTGTGTGTGTGTGCGCACACGTGAATGTAAAACATACAGTGTGATGCTCAAAGTGCTGTATGTAATATATCTGCTCTTATGCAGTTCCATTTAAATTCCAGTTTCTGTAGCTCACTAATGGCAATGAATTCTGGTGCCAAAGCATAGTCATTAAAGGCAGGTCTAATTTTATGCCAGGGGTTATGTTCCTGAAAAACGTCATGCAAATCAAAAACAAAATTCCCATTTAAAACAGTGTTTTCCTGAGGGTTAGGGGATTGATGACCTCATCCTATATAGTGTATGACTACCACTAGTGGACATACGGCCCTATAAACATCTACTGTATATACCATATATATACATATCTACACAGTATACATACATATCTATACAACACATTTGTTTGTTCCTAATGCAATAAAAACATAACAGATTCATATCCATAGTTTTTGGTATGGTTCATTCCTATAGGACTGTGGTAGTCTTGCTAAACAAACTCTTTAGTTCCTGACCTAGCACTTTCTGTAATTGTATCAGCATTAACATGTACATATGCTACTATGAGCAAATCTAACATTATGACCTATGTCAACAATTCTTTCACCTTTCAAGTTAGTTTATTATGTCTAATATCTCTTCAATACCATTCGTCTTTTGCCGATTTTTTACTTGGACTGCACTAGGTGATGGGAGAACTACAGCAGCTGGGTGATAATATCAGCAACATAATCAATTCATACATGGGCCCGATGGCATGACAGTGAAATCACTTTCTGCTAGACTCCAACATGGATCACGTGTGCCAAATCACATTAAACTGAAAATTATCACATGTCATCTATGCCAAATTGCATTAAACCAAAAATGATTGCATAAATTTGGAAAGTGGTGTAAATTTTCAAGTCATGCTAAAATAAAATCGTGAAAAAAGAAATCGCGTAAAATGAGACCTGCCTCTATGTGAATATCCTGAATAAGAAAAACTTTGTCAACTGTCCTGACGGTTAAAACTGAGAGCAAGGAGGGTAATCTCACAAGGATGTATGGCCTTAGTTACAAATTAAGGTAACAGGTTGATGTGGTTATACATTAGGAGAAACAGCAGACCACTGAACCAACACCCATTACCCTGCATGAAGAGGGGGAGTGAGGGACACAGAGGGAGGGAGAGGAAATCCTGGCCTTTCAGTCATTTCACTGAGTTGATTCTTCATCACTGTGGTACCCATTGTTATACCTGTAATTTGCTGTGAATGCAAAAGATAAAGCAGAAAAACAATAAAATTTATAACAAGGGAGACCAATGCAATTAACTGCAGACACATAGTATGGAAATATTTACAGTACTGCCACTGCCATGTCTGCATAAGATCACTTACCAGAGACACAACATTGTTACTGATGACACCACCAAATAATGTTTTGACTAGGTTCTTCAGTTCTGGTGTCATTTCCTCTAGTTTTGACACTAAATCAATAAAGAATTCAGCCATATCTTTTTGTTCTCCTGTGTTCAGTGGCTGATGGTCCATTGTATACACCTTGCAAAAACTCCTGGGATTATATGCTTTCCTTTCACTTTCCTAAATGCAAACAACAAAGCATAAAGAAGTATCATTTGATACATTTCATGTTTACTTTTCTTGTTTAAAAGGGGGAGAGGCTTACAGTACAATAATGCATATGTATTGCCTCACAACCCCAAAAGAGTTGTTAAACTGTAGAATTTTCACCAGATATGAACATTATGCACTTCAGACCACACCATAAAAACCATGTAAGTGCAGCTATGCCTGTACTCTGAAATACAGCTTCATGATTTAACTCTTTAAACATGAAGCATAAATTGTTTTCTTTAAAGACCCAGTTTGTACTGTGCAGTAAACAATTTTCATCTTGGTTATAAAAACCAATCAGTTTACGATGTTAGGGCAAAAGTCGCTGTTCTTTCTTGGATAAGTACAATACACATAAATACAGTGTGGGAGGAATGTAGAATTTTCTAATATTGAACCCGTTGGTGAATCCAGTAACAAGTTGGCTTTAATTATGCAAAGGTAGCCATAGGTGGGAACAACACTAGTGCCCCTCATGCATAGTCTGAGTGGCAATTAAATCTCCTGAAAATGCAACACTTGTATAGGTGATAGTTTTGTAGAATGTAAAACAACACAGTGGCTATGCAAAGAATTGTAGTCCGGTATTCGTCTCATGGTTATTAACAGTGAGCCATTCCAGTTAGTCACACTGAATTCTGCAAAACATCCTAAATAATCCTACACTTGTCACATGTAAAAATTACATACACACTGACAATTCGTAACTCCTGAAGTCATAAATCGAAAAGTTAAGGAAGAAAATGTATCATAAGTTCTTTCCAGAACTCACTGTTTCTGGTACGAATCAGGAGCCTTCCACTTATTACTTGACTGTTATGCTACTCTAAAGATGTTAACATCAAATGCAAGGCTAAATCAAGTTCCGAGAAACAAAAATGTCAGCACAGATGCCCATTCTGTGTCCACAATATACAGCGACAAGAAAGTGCTCATGCTAGTCATCTTTCTGTACCAGTGAATAAGGAAATTCTGAGTTATGAAGACACAAAGAACAGGGGTATCACTGGAGAGATCTAAAAAAATTTAATACTTTAAAGTATCTGCACACTTAAGAGTACACCAGTTTCAAGCTTCACATTTATAGGAAAACCGGCCACTAGCTCATGAGCCATAGCTGTCCATAGCTGCAGCAGTGTGACATTTATGCATAATTTTTGTGGTGCAACAAACACAGTCCACCACTGAAGGACATTCTATACTTTATAATGATAGCAGATCACAAGAGAGGAAATTTTCTTTATGTGGACTGTGAACCAAAGCAAGAAAAGAGCACTTACTATAACTACTGCATTTCCAAAAGTCTATGCATCTGGAGAAACAAACCCTTAAATTTATGTGCTGAAGATCAGGATCCAAAATCTTTCAATAAAGAATGGTATCTTGCTCTAAGACCACCTATCTCCTTGATCTACACAGGCTGTCTCAGAAGTCTCAAACTTCATGCAAACATTAACAAAATGTTTTTGCACAAGAAAGTCATCAATATGAGCCCAATGACTCTGTACAAATTTTGTTTTGGTAACATACAAGTAGCCACTGAGAGACAATGATGTACAACATTCAGTAGCATATTGCGAACACTATGTGTATGAAATTCCACCTGATGATGACCAAATGTTGCTGAAACACGCAGTGGCCATCAGCACCCACCACTGTTTCCCCCCCTCTTCTCCCCCCACCAAAAAAAGTATCTGTACCTCTACGTAATGGTGTATTGACAACTAGAATTTTAAAACACTATACAACGCATTATTACAAGAATAAGACACATGCTTGATTTATATCATGAAACAAGAGAAACATTTCCTTTGCTTAGATGATAACAAGTAAGTGAAAAGTGTGCGTGTGTAAAGAAGAAACAATGTGAGATCCAATACATCAATTAGACTGTTTGCACATCCCTGTCAGACATCTACTGTACATTCTCCAAGACTGAAATTAGAATATGTATCTTATTACACTTACAAGCAGATACGCAAACATTCTCTGTAACTCCCTAAGTGTATGCTCATGTTTGCTATTGTTATCACACTTTGCTCGAAGGATTGAGGTGCGAGCCTGTGGCATCATGTAAAGATGCTGCATACAAGATGCCATGTAACAAGTTGCACCAAGGTTCGTAAGACCTACATAGCCACAATCTGAGCGCCCATCTTCACGTGGCCAGTAGTCCCATGGGTATGGTGAATTTGGCCCTGAAACAGTTACCAAACTCCTTTGGAATCCAAGTATTGGTCACATACAATGTATCTTACTTACCTGTCACATAAAACTCTTCCCAAACAAACTGGCTACAGTGAAAACCCTTTATGATGAAACCTTTCATATTTTCAGCCTTGAACATTAGCACATTCTGATGCCAAAATTCTCCCATACATTCATGGACATTTCACTCTTTTCATACACTTTCACCTGAAACCAAAGAACCCAATATTTTACCCACTTGATCATTTCCCAAATTTGGCTTGCTACTTCACCATCCACATTCATTTCCCTCAAGTGTGCTGGTAAGCATTTGGCAGGCACTGTTAACACAACACAACCCTCTGTTCTCTTGTCACCTATATCACATGAGTGAAATGTATTGGTTTTAGAGACCACTTCTGCAAGCCAACAGCCTTACCACTGAAGTGTCTGTGAAACATATTTTATGTGTGTAACAAAGCAAATAAGAATACACATAGTTTAAAGTGACTTCAAGCAAAAGCAATGAACAAAGCTTATTAGATTCATATTTTACAGCATAGGCCATTTAAATATTACCACACTTGTAAAAGGGACTATAAATCTCTTTGTACTAAGTGGATGTCACGCATACTTCAATTCTCTTATCATTCTGGAATATAAGGTCTTGAATATCCTGATGCTACAGTGCTGGCAGCCATGTTTTAAGTATTAGGTAATACCATCCATATCAAGAATAGTCTTCTGCAACATTATGCCATATATGGTGGTACAAATTTACCAGCTTCTGGAGAAACCTGCCACTTCCATATTCTACCCTTAAGCTGCAAAACCACAAGTTCTCAAGCACTGCTAGTATATTTATAGCACAATATACAAGGGGTGCTGGTAAGTCCTTAGCACAATCAGGAAGGAAACAAGCTACAGCGACCAAACTCGGGATTTATTCAACATACTCCCCACGAAGCTCAATATACTTCTTAGCCCATTGCTCTAACTTTTGCAAGACACTCAAAAAAATTTGGAAGGTTTTCCGACCAACCAGATCTCCGCAGCAGCAGTGACCTCCACGTCGGATGAAAAATGGCAACCTTTCAATTGTTTTTTGGGTCCAGGGAACAGGTGGTAGTCCGACTGGGCCAGATCCGGAGAATAGAGTGGGTGATCAAGACACTGGAAGCCCAGGTAGGCTAGTTCCTTCTCGGCTGCAAGTGCCTGGTGAGCCAAGGTATTGTCGGGCAAGAACAAGATCCCCTTGGTGACCTTCCCGCAGCATTTTTCCTTCCAAATGTCCTTCCACTGCACCAGCAGAGACGAGTAATACTCCGCATTGATAGTTTGGCCCTTTGGAAGATAACCAATGAGGAGGATGCTGTCTTGATCCCAAAAAATTGAGGCAAGAACCTTTCCAGCGGATTTTTGCACTCGGAATTTTTGAGGTGGGGTGAGCCGCTATGCCACCACTCCATTGATTGTTACTTTGTCTCCGGGTCGTAGTGATAGAACCAGGTTTTGTCCATGGTCACCAATCGCGACAGGAAATCATTTGGATAGCACCGAGAAAATTCAAAAGTTGCTCAGACGACTGGCACCGTTGACATTTTTTATCCGTGTTCAAGTATTTCAGGACCCACTTTGCAGAGAGCTTCCGCATGTCCAAATCTTCAAGAATGATGGACCCAACATGCTCATGTGAGATGCCCAGCTGCTCAGCTATTGATTTAGTCGAAATCCAGTAGTACTCCAAGAGTAGCGTGTGAATTTGATTGATAATCTCTGGGGTGGTCACTGTTTTGGGTCATCCAGGACAAGGCGCATCACAGGTGGAAAAATCACCATGTTTAAACTGGACCACTCAGTTTTTGACAATGGCATACGATGGTGCATGTTCCCCTAATGTTTCTGTCAGAATGGCATAAATTTCCATCGGTGCCTTGCCTTGCGGGGGAAAAAAAAACTTGACAGCTCATGTCTCCATGTTGTTGAAATCGCGCGCGTCATGTGACATGCTTCCTTTCAGCCTCTGTAACAAGAAAAGACTTGCAATTCGGCACGTGAATAGACCCTCTTTCCAATGATACTATCAATTCCGTCCTAAAACATCGGGAAGTAGCTTGGGCTAAGGATTTATCAGCATCCCCTCATACCTCATGGTAATATATACTGTCAAGAACATTTACTTGCTGGATATAGCTGTGAAAAAAGATGGTCATATTAAAAGTGTATCATATATTTACTACTGTTAGTATCATGCATATATATAAAACATTGTGCTCTTGACACCCTCACAAAATTGAGACCTGAACAGCTCAGTTCTTTTTTAATTTATACAATAGGCTGAAGGACACAGATGCACTTATATGCACCATCAATGAAGCAACAAGGGAATATAAGCAAAAAGGTGCCATAGACCCAAAAGGGTCTATACAGGCTCCTGTCATAACATTGATGGTGAGGAAAAGGAAAATCAATTATCTGCAGCAAGTGGCCCATCAAGACTACACTGTCAATAATACACACACAATCATAATTCTTTTCTATATTCAACTGTAGGTGCAGTGTCATCATTCGTGCACTGTATGCACAACCATACGCTCTGTGTTAATAACCTGTACTGAACGAGAACGTATTCGTGCTGTCCACCTTTGTTTACCAGTGAATATGGAACTTCTGTGCTATTAAGACACACAGAAAAAGGGTGTCACTGGAAATGTAGGCACTAACAAATTTTCAAATTCAACAGTAGCAAATATACCTGAACTGTCACACATTTGTCAGCTTGTTTCCTTTTACTATAACAACTACTACTGAGCACGTGCCTCAGCAGTAACAAGTCCAATGTTTCCACATCAAAAGATAGCACAGTGTAACTCATACACTCTGTACTGTGAAGAGTGTGCTGATCAAAGCTCCAGTACTGCATGGATTACAACCACAAAATGGTCAGAAGAGTGGACATAGTCATAACCACGTTCCTCTGTTACACATTTTCATTCTATAGTTTCATTTTAAGAACATCATTCTGGAAGCCTGTTGGAGTTCATTACAACTCTTTCATTGTAAATCCAATCCATTTACAACTTCACAACCTATTTCTCTCTGCTATATTTTAATATCAGACTATCATCCATGCATGATGCTCCAGGTGGTTTCAATAAACAAGGCCTTGCAATAATACTGCTACACAAACCACTCATCACAATCACCTTGATTTGATTGTTCTTACAGTAGTGTGTAAAAAGCACAACTGTGAAGTTCCTACTAAAGTAATTTTGTGATTCTCCTGTTATTTCATATTTCCCATCCACAAATCCCTTCAGTATTTCTCTGAGGTGCGCTGTTTACCTGTTCTGTCTTCAGAATGAAATCATGTTTCATGAGAGAGTAAAACAACTGGTATATAACAGTGTTAGATCACCCATCAATATGTAGGCAAATAAATAATATGGTTACAATTGCAAAGAAGTACAAAACCCTGTACTCAGGAATCTGTTGCTATTAGAGTTTACCTGGCTTGTGTTGAGCCAGAAGCTTCTCATGAAGTTGTCTGTAGTTACTTGGGCAACTCTTCACCATTTCTACAAGGAGATCATATGCTGAGGAGCGTGACAACTGTGATTTGCACTTTGGAACATAACGTTTGCGAGGATTTGGTAAGGCAAACAAGAAGTCAAACACCTGAAAACAGAAGTGAACTATTTAACCACAGATGAAGGCTTTGCTCACTTGTAAACATTGTACTAAAAGTAGAAAAAAATGTAACTTTATACAAGTAATTTAACATACTACCTTGGCATTGGTTTGGTGGGTGTGAGGGGGAAAAAAAATGAAACCTTCTTGATAACTAATTTGTGGCCAATATTCAAACTCAGACACCTCCCAAATACATGCCAGAAGCTCTGGCACATAAAGCCAATCAGATTTCATATAACATGCCAATTTAGAGACCAGAATATGTAAGCATGAAAATACTTGTGTAAGATTTCAAATTCTCACGGTTCTGGTACTGAAAATTCAAGTCCTCAGGAATGTGACATTGTGCTGGTGGGTGAGCAGTTTCAACATTTCAATGTACCATAATGCCTTCATCTTCTGGGTCAGCACTACTTCAACTGTTCACCCAAAGACACACTGTCACATCTCAAAGACTTAAATCTCCACGAGTGTTTCTTAAAGTTTGTGATAATATGGAATTCTACAAAAGAAAAAAAAAGAAGTCACACATGACAAAATAATTATGTGGAAAACATTAACTCTACACTTACAAGAATGAAGTAAGAGGACGCTGTATGTGCAAAAAGATGGGACATGACATCCTTTGTACTGTTTTCTGCAGCACAGCCACACAGTGATCACTTCATGTGTTACACAAAGGTTGGCTAAGTTAGTTTGTCAAATACCCAGAAACAAGGAGAACAGGAAGGACAAGAGGAGGCTGTGTTACAAAGACTGATATAATAAAAATTAACACATTCTGTAAGCAGATTTTATTTTTCACTCTAAGATTATCACCTCTTCAAAACTGATTAATTTTCCACCGTTTCACATTCAGCAAACTTGGGGGGGGATGTGGTAAACACAAACTGAAAAGTATTATTTGATGTCAGGCGGTGCTTTGCAGTTATCACTCATAATGGGTTAAGACTGTAAAAATGGTAAATCTGCATTTCGAAATTTTATGAACTTTTGGGGCATGATTCCAGGCTTCTGCTGTGGTATAGATATTTGCTCTTCTGGCATGTTATGCAGCACAGATTGGTAGTTACTTGCCAATGTTTCAGGACAACCTATCAATCTATCAGTCCCACCTTCAAGGGTCAAGCAGTCCAAGAAGAAATTCTTCATGGAATGATTGAACAATCTACACCGAATAACATCCCAGAAAAATGAAGACCTCTTAATTGTGGGCCTTCAGAAAATTAAAGAGTTCCTTATGTATATATAGCAACAGGAACTAACATACCTGTGAAAGGAAGTCCTGACCTTCTTTGCTTGTTTTAAAAGGTGGATTATGTTTCATGACATTGGACATGAGATTCAAAAGGCCAATAAGACCATCATCTTCCACAGTATTGTGCCTAGTTTCAAGGTATTCTCGAGCCAAGATGTTGTCTGCTAGTTTCTTTGCCAAGCCATCAATATCAATTATACAGTTTTGAAGATCTTCAATACTTTCTGCAAAATAGAAACCTTATTCAAAATAAAAAACATTAACATGACCTACATTTACATGCACTTTATTTTTAATAACAAATTACAAATCAACATATTACAATTTATATGAATCCTTAATTACAATTTCACTGTTCTTCCTGGCACTTTTTTCAAAAGTGGTTGTTCTAATCTTCCACAATGATCTCAAAGAAATGGTTCTCCACTATCACAAATAAGTTACAGGGCACAGAACAGAAATAATACAAACTCATGCACTTAATCACATTATAACAACTCAAGAAACCTGGGACAGATAAGTTTTCCTAATGTGAAAAAGTTTTACTGTCATAATCGAAGTTATCCACGCACATGCATACAACGATTCTTGGAAAATGATACGTGGTACTTACAAATTCAAATTTCCAGGGTCAAACAGAAAACTCCTCACAATGTAGAGGGAAGTTTTTACATACATTCCTCTTTGGGGAAATGTGCCTTTCATAATAAAAATCCTTGAATTTCATCCCAGTATAGTATTAATTTCTGTATTTATTCAATTATTTAGCATTATGTACTCATGAACTGTTCAGATCTTGATGCTGTGAAATTCAATTCTATGCCTAACTACACAGTGCAGGATACTCCCTAAGCAGCTCATAAACACTGACCTGATGACAAATCATAGTTTTTTTTTTGGAACCAAACGTTTATTCCCTTATTCACAAATACCTGCAGGTCTAGCTACCTGAAGCTAATGAAGTCCCAGACTAATTTGGAATTTATCTGGAAGGTGTCAGGGCCCTTGATGGCTGCCTATCATAGACAATATAGATGTTCCTGCCTGTGTAGTTCTTTTCTATATTATATATTATGCAAGCCTTGATGGGATATATTTCAGCCTGCAATACCGTGGTGTAGCTGTGCTCCTTTTTGAACCCCATTTAATCACCCCAGCACCATTGCCTTTATTGGTCTTGGAACCATCTATGTACCAGCCCAAGCCCTCTCTGTTGTCTGAGATGAACCTGTTCTGCCATTCACACTTGTCAGGAAACTTGACAGTGAATGGCTTGTAGAATGCGTATGTTGGAAGCATCCTATCAGACACCCATCTATAGAATGGATTCATGCTCCATATCCCAAGATTTTTTATGTGACCAAAGGTACTGGATTTAGGTATAATACACACATAAATACATACATATACAGGGTGTTTCACGACTTTAGGGCATAACTGCAGGAGGTGATTTCCTAGGTCTTCGTGATCAAAAAAGTTCATATAAACACGTGTTCGATTTTGGACGGTTACGGAGTTATGACCGTTTGAAACTCAGAATAGAAGGTAACGATTACTGACAATAAACAGAACAAAATAATGAACCAGCATAATACATGATACATTTAAAGTACGAATG
>Ga0123352_10011889_pt1 | contig 13736 bp, 8 predicted proteins | sample TergutLab28metaG_FD_89700 | JGI IMG/M metagenome (GOLD analysis project Ga0123352, IMG submission 89700) | Labiotermes labralis P1 segment gut microbial communities from Petit-Saut dam, French Guiana - Lab288 P1 | ecosystem: Host-associated > Arthropoda: Insects > Digestive system > Gut ...
CACCGCTACGATAGAGTGACTTTGCGAAAAGTAGGTTTCGACGGCAAATGTGCGCTGCTCGTTGGACCACACCATCTTTACGACTGCGGAGTGTTGTAACGGGAACTTCCCAACTACCTGCACATTTCGAGCCCAACCCCACCCTTCTACGGCCTCCCCTCACTTCACAATGCCCTACTGAAAGTACGGAGGATATTTTGCCCCACCCTGTATTATCCTCCCATCTACACCTAGGTCTTCCAAGTGGCACTTTTCCTTCAAGTTTCCCTACCAAATCACCACATGCACCTGTCTCCTCCACACGTGCCACATGTACCGCCCGTCTTATTCTTCTTGGTTTGATCACCCGAAAAATATTTGGTGAGGAGTGCAGATCATAATGCTCCTCAATATGTAGTCTTCTGCACCTCCCTGTTACCTCCCAACTGGCCCAAATGCCTTCCCCATTCGCAGACATCAGATGTGATCATAATCACATACATCGAAAATCAGTGCAACATGAAAAATCGACAACGCCGATAAAACACCACTGTCACTTGATTTTATACAAAATAGTTAAAGGTGTTGATAGTAGCAACCTATTCAAAACCCGAGGCAAGTAACAAATATCTGCCTCTCCAATTCGGAGAAATGTTGCGGAAAATCTTATTTTGTTTTATATAGCAAACCAGAGAAAGCACTTTGGTAAAACATATTTCATTCCATATTGCTAATCACCAGTATTTCCCTGTATACATTAAAATTTAATGCACGAATATGGAATACATTAAACGCTTATTGTTTATTTATTTATAATTTACGCTTTACTTACTGCTGTTTTCAGTAATGTAAATTATACAGAGACGAAATATAGGTTGATTACTAACAGCGAGTTGAGGAGCTATGGAAGGAAATGGTCGTAGTGTAATTTAATTTTCTATCAAAAATTTTCCGTTAACTGATTAGAAACAATAAGCTTCTCAGTTCACGCGGTCTCCTGGCCGAGAGTGACCGATGCTAGGCTGTGTCGTGTTTCTTACCGTTCGACAGTTTGATACGAAAATGGATAAAGCATAATGACTTTTTCAGCACATATAATTGTGTAGTTAAAAATACGAATGAAAAAATGGGAAGTTACTAGCAGTATAACGTAAAATTCTGTACTATAAACACATATATACACACACCGAGTTTTAAAGATTTTTTACTTATACAAGGACTCTAATTTTGTGTTGTGTGCTGTTTCATTTTGTTTTTTTTATTTTCTTATGTTGATAGACGCATTTTGCTTAATGTTATCCAATACTCTGCGAATCAGTGCCGGGTTAAAAGAGGGCCGACGTTGGTCGGACATGTCCTCTTCTTTATGTATTCTAATTTGTAACATTAAATGCACATAAGTTGAATTAAAGATTGATAGTGGCAAACCGAAGACCTCGGGAAAAGCTGGCCGAGCCGCAAATTTTCTGTTAAAAAAACCATAAGGAATGCACGGAAAGAGAAGCAGAATAATTGAGGTGAACAACCGATACCTTCGATTTTGAATTATGATACTGGCCTACGTAAAATAACACAAAAGTGTGCGTATTGCAGGGTGCGTGTCCATAACCCGCTTCGCGGTGCTGCAGAGAACTCACACATTTGTACCAAACTGTTTCACTCTATGACTAAGCATGCAAAATGCTCCGTTAAATTCAACGGATGTTCCAAAACAATTTTCATACAAGTTTAAAAACATGTTTTAAACTTACTTTTACAAACAGTTGGCTGCAAATTAAGAACACAGTCGATATGTTCCATATCTGTGCATTAACGGATAAATCAGTCTACACAATAAGACCCCTCGAAATAGATTACGCAGGGTAATGAAACACTACTCTCCAACTGGCAGAAGGAATCATGTAGACCTTTGAAAAGACTTCTGGATACATAAGACCGGAACGGGTCAACAAGTGGCCCATCTCCATGACAGATATATGATGATGATGATGATGATGATGACAATAAGACCAACAAATGAACTTACGTGAAAAGTGTTTCGCATGTTATTCGTTACCGACATGTTTCAAACGCTGTCGCAGTCATCATCGGAATAACGTAAAAGATTACAAAGAGTCACAAACAAAGTGTTACAATGCATAAGTGGACCAAAGTGTGAATGGTTCAGTTACGAACAGCATGTGATCAACACATTTCACATACATGCATTTATTGGTCTTGCTGTGTAGAAAGGGAAAATATTTATTTACTTTTTTGAAAACGTATTTATTTTGTAACAAAGTAACGGTAAGTTGAACTTATTACAAACAGAATATATTCCTACAAACTTTCGCCGAGAGCCAGTCGATTATCTTACAAAGGGAAGTGACCAGTTTTTGGTCGTTCTGTATTAATATTGTAAATATGAGCCCTCGGCATTCTTGGGGTCTTCTCTCCAAGAAGATAATATATTTTTGAATTTAACCAATTTTTAAAAGAGTCGACTCATGCAAGTTTTGATGAAAATAAATCGCATTAAAATATTATATTAGTATAAATTTAATACAAATATTTCTCCATTTGTTAGAAGTCTTCGACTGTGGTGTGTCAACGGAAGTCCTCCATGACGACGCGGGCGGTAAGGCACGGTATTGACATGACACTGGTTTTATATGAAATGTGGGACTTGACCGCCTGGGACTGATGACCTTCATCAACGACAGTATTAGAGGGCGCAAGGAGCACTCAAGCTTCTGTAACAGGGAAATTATACAGTCTGAAGGACGAACTGAGCAGATATTGGTTCCTCGTAGGGGATCAGCGGACGGGAAGGAGATGTCAATATGTGGGGAGACATGACTTGCTAAAGGCAATGAAGCCAAACTGGATGGTTATTGGATTTTATCACTGACGCCTAGTTAGTTCTTAGGTAATTTAACGAAACTGTTTCAAGTTACGAAGTTAAATAGCGTCGATCCAACCCCCCCCCCTCCTAATATTATTTATCATGAATTTCTACAATAATGGTACCAAAGAATACACTGAAGTATATTCAAATTAATTTGCACATACAATGAATTCTTACATGTTTCGACCAACCATGTGACCATCTTCAGGGAGATAAAATACAAAGGTCAGAAACATTAAAAGTAGAAAATAAAATTACAAAAGTATCAGAGCTAATCCAAATACGTAATTAAAAACATAAGCAATAAAATCTTAAAAATACATAAATATAAGTTATTACAATAAGAATGTGTTGATATTTGTTTGGATGTTATGCATAGAAGGATTCAGTTAGAAATGCACCGTCCAAGAGAAAATGTTGCGATGTAGGTTGTACAGTAAACAACACTGATCATGGATTGTGAGATGGCAAGGTTCTCGAACAGGCCGGTCAAGACCAACACCAAATATTGCCATGCTATTCATCTATCAAAACTCGGCATAAACTACAGTATTCTCAGTATTTGGCAACGAGGCTCTATTTCGAACCGGGCATTCCCCAGTTCATGTCAACTTATCTAATTTAATGCCTACTCGCTCGGTATTTGACAATCAACCAAATGAATTGGTACTGTAATAATGTGGTTTCGTAAAGTTTAAACTTCCTACGCTGGCTTCGCACAAAAACACTGAGGGAAGAGATGGAAAGCTCACATCAGGATAAGAAAGCAGCGATCTGGACTACAACTGGGTACTGGGGTAATGACAGCCAATTTTGCTAAAGCCATGCCCAGCAACCAATCTGTGATCACACTTCATGCATACACTCTGAGGTTTTTTCGTCATGCACTGGGTCACAGATGCCATGATATTCGTGAACATCTTCTCACAGAAAGGAAAAACACAAGACGAAAAAAATATAACTCTCCGGAGTTTCAATTCTCACCATGTGACTGTGTGAGCAATTATAATACGAATTAGAACAAACGAATTCGCTGGATAAATACAACCATTTCATGCATGATAACTTTAAAGACACTATCACACTTCACGTAGTAACGAATCACGTCATTATTCCACACAACCTACATAGCAACAACATAAACTGTTTTTCACGCAGTTTCAAATCCTACGGACAAAGACAATATGAAGACGATGAAAGGCAACGATTATTATTATTATTATTATCATCATCATCATCATCATCATCATCCTCATCACCATCTGAAATCACCCCGTCATTGAAATTTTCCGTGCATCTCTTCACCGTATCCTTCTACGAAAGCAGGTGTAAACTTCTTCAGGCATAAGGCACTAAGAACACATTTTCCTTTCTTGTCACTTACGTTTTCAGCACACATTTCTTGTCAGTTGTCTGACAATGTCTCATAGCTGCATAATTGGAACATTGCCTTCTACTGGATGACGCAGTTGTTTCAGTTACAGGCATCCGTAGTACAAAGTCAGTCTCTATCAAGGAGAAGGATGTAAATACAAATCGAAAAAAAACATAAGAAGAAAGGAAGAATGTCAGGAAGATAGATGGAATAGGGGGTAGAAATAAAATTCCTTAACTCCGAATTCCTAATATTCTTAATATTTAGTATTTACTCAGCACGGCGCATGACTTTTTGTTCTCTGTGTATCGACCGGTCTTAGTATAAGCCGATATTCCATACACAAATCCTGCTAAATATCAGAGAAAGTTCATAGTTTCAGATAATATTTGCGAGTTGCAGAGAGCCAAATAACCAAGTCTGCGACTGCTTATATTAATTAAAAACGATACAAACTGAATGGGAATAAGAAAACATAATACTATCAAATTACTTTCCTCGGGATGTCTTGTTGTAATTTTCACCCGATGCAAATATTCTAGGCACGTCTTGTGTCTAGCAAATGTTTCACCGAACCTGCCACAACTCGCACAACTGTTATAATTACATTTGTCTCCGCGTTCATGATTTCAATATTTTATTATGCGACAAAATTTGCATTCTAAACGACGTGACACAGGTTGAAATCTTGCACGCGTTTTGCACCAATTAGCTGACAACCGGCTAGAAACATTCAAAGAGAATTACAGAGTAACAAATCAGAAAATATTTTTTGGATTTTATTCTTAATCGCACGAAATAGTATTGTATGAGAATTAATACTAATAATATTATTAGCCTTACAATATGTTTTACGATGAATTTAAGAAAGTGAAATGCCTTGTTCTGAACATGTAATTGGTAATAATTGTGAGCCATTTTACGATACTAGTTAGAGAAGATGTTTGCATTTTTTATAGTTTGGTTTATTTGTTTTCAGTTTAGGAACAGTTCAGATAACATTGTGCTGTATCAGACCTTACACTATAGGTCTTAAATATGGTCATTTTTGCTATTAGGTCATAAGTAGTTTCCCCAGTAAAGTAAAGTGATCCCGTTACAGGCCCGATGTGGCCCAGCGGGTGGGTAGAGTTATAGCTCTATTCTTCCATGTCCGCGGCACTGGAAGGGGGTGAGTGGTCAGCAGCACGCCTCGGCCGCACTTTAACCCCGGGAAAGACCCGGTGCCCATTTTACAGGAGGCTGGGTGGGCCCCATGGCCGGTCTGGACGGGCGGAAAATCTCGTCCCCATCGAGATTCGATCCCGGACCGTCCAGCCCGTAGTCAGTCGCTATACCGACTGAGCTACCCGGCCCACAGCATCCCCCGTAGTCACAGAAATTCATCTTTATTCCTCTTAATCCCAAATTTTTAACCTCGTAATGTGGGATTTGCTTTGGTTCAAACAATCCGAGCGACTGAAAGCATTTTTGCCTAAAGACTGAGCAACAAACACTACTTTTGTGTTCTGAAATCGAAAATCCTTTGCTGATTCCCTCTTCACGTTTTATGTTCGAAGAAAGTTAAGAATGAGCGGTAATGATGTCCTTAACGTATTTGTGGATGAACAGGGGAGTGAGCCTGGAGTTATCTTATTACTGTAGTTTTTTTCTGGAGTGGATTGAATGCTTCCAGTTGAAATGGCTGAAAGGAGACATGGCTTGGAAAAAATGCTGTCTCTGCGATGACACTTGGATTTTATGGACAGATTCCAGAATATCTGAAACCTGAGACAGCATTGCTTGGGGTGACAGGATGCCTGCGCACTTGTGTGAATAATTTTGAAACTGGAACTTTCCTAACGGACTCACATGTCTTTGCCTTCTGTGTCTTTCCACTGTTTTATTTGAGGATGATTTCAGAGGCTTGGAGAAATGTTTATTATTGTTACGACATGAACTGCGTATAATTAGTACGTTTATTGAAATTTGAGGAAGTCCGCTATGTGTTATTCGCCAAATAAGTGGTTGCGTAACCCGAAATGATATCTTTTAATTCAGAAACTATTCATTCTTTGAAAAAATCAATTTATCCAACAATTTATAGGACAACTAAGGTCACCACACACTACAGGTTTCCGCTGCGGGGAGGTATTCGCTCTTCAGGGGTACTGCGTACCGTTGATTGCTATTTACCGACGTTTCGAGACTCACAGGCTGTCCCGACCCTGTACAACATCCCGGAAGAGCGAAGTCCTAACACAGTACATACGGCTGAATGAACATAACGACAATACTGCCCAAAACTCGTAGTTTTGTCGTCAAATATTCTGCTTTTCATACACACCTAACAGTGCAGACACGTTCAGACTAAGCGATACGCAGCTTACGGTCACGAAATTTAATAGTCAGTAACAGTGGGTACAAGAAATGTCATTTGCAGTACGCTTTATTTTTGGCGTAACCGTGAGTTAGCATAAGTTCAGGTGGCTTTATTCTATATGTTACTCTGACAGAGCCACGTTCAGCTCAGGTCCGTTGGTTACGAAATGCCACACAAATGCAACTTATTTTCTCAACGACACTCGTACATTGTTTTCTATTTACGAATAATTTTATTTTTGGGGGTTGAAAAGCAGGTCAAATTATTTCCGCAGCCCCGTGGCTGGAGCAGTTAGAATAACACGCTTTATGACTACACAGATGTGTCATATCTGACAGCAACCGTCAAAGTACTTCAAACGTCACAATTTAAATGCCATACGTCATTCATATTTCGATAATACAGGTATCCTTAGCCGTCACTGATGTAGCTTCCTCATTCCCTTTTCCAAGGTTGGACAAAGGACGGCTAGAAAACTAAATGAGTTTGGATCATGGCGGTGTTGGAAAATGGTACAAACACAATCCTTTATCTCTCACGCAAAATACAGAGAAAATACTGTAAAAATAAAATAAATTTTATAATTGTAAGAACCTAATATCATACTAATTAGATACATATAGAAATGGACACAAATTATTTAATTGATTAAGTCCAAAACTGTTGTTTTCAGGGATATGACGTTGTGTAGTCTTGTAGACACTTGACTACCAAACTATACGGCGTCATTACAGATAAGATAAAAATCTTCATAATCATCGCGATTTAAAGGACACATGCAGTGGTCTTAGCTCAATGCGCTTCCCAGTAACTTAAGGACACGAAATATTACGACAATGTGTCCAAATTAACAGTCATATTCATGCCTTTATCTATGGCGCAAGTGTCTTTGGTTAATACGGATAATTTGCAACCACTTAACAATGTTCCGAATACAGAAATTCCTGGCGATACACTACAGCGCTGAAGAGTCTAATGACGGAGGTCTGACGTTACAAAAAAAGTCTAAAACTTATACAGTTTCAACTGTGAGATTTACAGGAGAATCTCAGGTGTCCAACAACTTTCCTGATTGTCAGTAGTTCCTGTCTACTGTGGGCTTTGTGCTGACAGAAATAAGCAGTGATTGCAACACGCTGTGTTATGCTTGCGTTTCAGTGTTTTATAACACAGAATAGCGGAACACGCTGGGATTCCCCAGTAGATCGTCCATTGGTTACAAGCGAAGGTAACAGCTGTTCATGTTTCATGGGGCGTATTCTAACGAAACGTGACGTACCGTAATGTCGCCCGCATCCGTGAGGTGACTGCCAATAACGAGACGCCTGCACAGTATTGACAGTACCTGATGACCTGCACAGCGGCTCATTAGTTAACGTGCTGTACTTTAACATAATTAGTTTACGTTATCTAGACGCTACGTGGCCGCGCACCGACTTACAAAAAAGGTCGCATTAACGATGTTTGATTGATTTTGTGTCCAGCGGTTCAGTATCTAGTGGCGTGTCATGCTCGGTTACTCGATGGAATGTGCGAGTTGACAGTTTTTTATCTTCACTCACTCTCCGTTTATTCTACACTCTCCTTCAAAGGTATAGTTCATATGACTGCAAAGAGATGTGAAACTACGGTCAGTGGGGAACAAATACTAGTTTGGGAGGAGCCGAATCCAGCACATTTGCAGTATCATTCAGAAAGTTTCCAAAACTACAAAAATTTGTATCAGACTGAAAGGTAACGCTGGGTCCTCAGCCAGATAAATCTGCAACAGAATTTAGAGTGGTACCATTACACTAACTGGATGGTAATACACAGGTGTAACGTTTTGGTCACAAAATTAGAACATGCAACACAAGATAGGCAACGTACGTAACACGTAATATTGAGAAGCGTTCGCGAAACCACTCTTGCTGTGGAAAAGCAATAAGTATTACTATTCTGAGCGCATGTCTGTAGTCTTAGTTGTGGAGGAGGTAAAGCACATGCGCCCTGTTATAAAGTCGTCTGTGGCCTGTCTGGGTCTACTACACTTTTTCACATTACCTCATAAACGGCACGACATTCGGAAAACATTACCGAACATAAAACGTGTCTTTTGATTTTCTCTACAACTTTTGTCTGAAACAATTCTTACTATAAGAAGAACTCAGCGAGCAAACCACACGTAATCATAGCTGTTTTTTCTTGTCAGATGTCAATGCAACTCTCATTTTCTCGACAGATTTTCGAATAATCCTCAAATATCAGATTTCATAAAAATCAGTCAAGTGGGAGCCGAATTGTTCCATGCGGACGGACGGACGGACGGACTGAGAGATAGACTGAGAGACGTGACGAAGCTAATAGTCGCTTTTCGCAATTTTGTGACAGCGCCTACAAACTTTCGTCAACAAGTCTAGAAATGACCGCCAATGTGGTCTACAGTGAGCCAACTCGAACTTCTAACGTGGTATGTTACGATGTAGGGGTTCTGTATCTGTAGTCTGTGAGTCATAATGGATTAGTGGATCGCGAGGACTAAGTGTATAATTACAAATGCGTCTTGTAAAATTAGTTCTCTGAAAAAAAATATATTTAAATGGAAATAAAATCCAGTGTGTAACTGGATGATGAGTGTGATTATACCTGTTCACTTTCGAAACACTCATACCCTGGAGTGGGTTTCTAAGTTTTCGGACTGCTGCCCTGCTCCTCAATTGTCCGACGACTCTAGTTGGGTACCAACCGACATTCACAATTGCCACTTGGGATGTGTCATGGTGCCCACTCACATTCACTCATGAGTTTGCCTTCTGCCTGTAACTTAATAGGTGTAACTGCAACAGAGACTGAAATTCAACAACCACATTTTGCGGATCAAATTTTTTACCTATGCGACACATGTTTAGCTTACTTTATTAGGATTTCCTAAAATATGTCACACACCGGAAGATTGTGTATTCGTGGTTCAGTGCATCTTAATTCTAGGTTGAAGAAATCCAACGAGATGCAACAGTACGCAGATATTGGCTACATGCCTGTTGAAGTTGGGTGGTTATGGTCTTCTTCGTGTTTTTCCTGTGTTGTTTAAATTTGGCTTTAGGTTTGGTGTTGTTTGGGTTGCCTTGAGTTTGGTCGGTGGTTTATTTGTTAGTTTATTTTGTATACGACAGACTAATTTGAAGTCATTGATCGCTTATTCTTCTGTAGCTCATATGAGTATAGTTATTGGTGGGATTATAACGTTGAGTTATTGAGGGGTTTGTAGATCTTTTGCTTTGATGGTGGCTCATGGGTCGATCCCCAATAAGTCCTTATTTGGTCACGTTTGAGGAAGCTTGCTCCCCAGATAATATGATCTGTACCAGAGGCTGAAACTACAGTTTTATGTAGTCCTGTTGATGGGCGCGATGGACGCCCGAAACATGTGGAGTAATTTAGCAGTAAATAAATATCTGCATACTGTTGCATCTAGTTGGATTTCTTCAAGCTACACAGGGAGATGTAATTCTGAATATAACGCACAAATTTAAAAAAGAAACTTTCGACTGAATTTCCTATCGTCATTCAAATGTAAATAAGCAAAGGGGAGAGCAACATAAATATTCAAGAGCGTAAATACTAAATAATTTACATTTTCGCTGTAAGCCCTGATGTTTTGGTGCTTAGACCAAGACATAACAGTCCCATTACCTTTACCTGCGAACTGGCTTCGAAAAGTTTTTTTCAGGTAAATATTCAAGTCTTCTGATACATTACGCCGTGTCGATTGGTAATTAGTTATCGATGTTTCGACCATGGTCGTGTAACTATGTTCCAGTCGACACGGCGTAAGATCCCAAATACTTGAATCTACAGCAACGCACCCGCCTCTCATTTTCCTTATAAAATCCCTAAATCGATTCCACGGTGTTTCCCAACTTATGTTACCTCTGAGAGCCGAAAGGAACACAGACAGAACGCACTGGGAACATTTTAGCTTCAGTGTATAGCCGGTATCACCCTTTCTTTTTTATTCCAAGATGAACCCATAAAAATTTGTATATTGAATTGTGATTATATTATAACTATTATAAATCATTAAAACAATTTTACTGTTGCAAACATTCTGCAAAACTAAAGTACATTTGCAAAAGAATGAGTTGAAGAAGTTACAGTAAAACAAGTAACTAGTGTATCGGCTCACTGCCTGCTGCACTGTGATCTGATGTCTGCAACCACGTGACGAGGAAGTACATGCGCATACCTCGATGCATCAACAGTGGAGAGGTATGTTCAAACTTGCATTGAATGACATTTCTTTTTTTCAAGTACCCTTGCGTGTCGAAACTTTGCCTTTAGGGTTTTATCACGTCAAAATCGGAATTAGACTACACGAAATTCCTATTATTTTCAAATGTACTCGTATACTGGTGTACGAGCACAAAAATACTGCGGTCGGATAAAGCAAAATCAGGCAAAACTAATAAACAAACAGCATTTGGATTATTTTTACAGAATTGCTGTCCGGTTCGTGAAAGTAAATTTCAAAAGTAAGTGGTCAACATACATGATATGCAAGTGGGCGAAGCAATAGCAGTAATGCCAGGGGACAGAGAAGGCCTGCATGCATAATATGATCTATCGTAAGCCGGAATATTAATACTTTCTTGCTTACTTACTCCGTGAAGTAGAGTCCTTCTTAGAAGCTAACGGGTTCTCAGCTAGTCAAGAAATTCCCCAAATTGTATGGAACCCGAAGGTTCATTACAGCGTTCACACGAGCCCGCCACCTGTCCCTCTCCTGAGCCAGATCAATCCGGTCAGCCGGAATATTAATATTGTATTAAACTGCGAAGCCAATCAAAATGAACCAGATAACTGCCGAGGTTCCAGGCCATTTCATGACCGGTTCTAAGCTCTATTCTTTACATCTTGCTTTGGTTACCTTTCGTTGCCCTTCTAGTCTGTATCAAATCATTTATCTGAGCACAGTGTCCCATTTATTTCATGCTATCAAAGTAGCAGTTTTATTTACTGAACATATTAAAAAATATCAATCAGAGAATACTATAACTGTAATTAATTTAAAATGTATTGTTTGTTCTGTAATTAAAAATGTAAGTATTTAAAGCTAAACTTTTCGACAAGTTTCATTAATTTGAAATTTAATAAATTTTTTTATACAATTGATAGCTTAGTGTTTAATTACTCTTCACTTCGAAAGAAGTTAGCACTGTCAGTATATTTTCCAGAGAATTTCTGTTTGTTACATATACAATGACAGTAGAAGAACTCGCCTGACAAACAGCCATAAAATATGGATCTGCCTCTGTAATTTACCAGTGATAAGACAAACAAACACGATATCTACAGCGTGCTCTAGAAAGCAAATTAGGAAGTATGTAAGAATGCTGTGACCCAAAATAACTGCTTCATTATGAAGGTTTCAAATTCACAGTTCTGCGCGTAACCCAGTGCAGCACACACAAGTGTCGTAAAGAAGTTTACAATTTCATGTGACAGGATCTTCCTTACAAAAGTCAGTAATTACAATACTCAGCAGCACAAACTATTCTGTGACTGTACACAACTCCAATGTTCACCAGCGTCTTTATAAAAGCTAGTAACTCGCTCCAGACTCCACACTTTCACAGAAAACAAAACTGAACCTCTATAATTTGCTGATCCAATCCTTTCTCAATTACGCCACCCATGTCTGCAGTTACATATGTTACTCAGACTACCTGAAACTCCATGTCGTCCAAAGCAAGAGCTTACGAGTACGAGACGTACTTTGCTGTATCCGCCTTACCTTCAGTCACATTGTATTTCAGATAATTTTACTAACGTTATTTATATTTTCTTCTATTTCACTTTTGTTAAAGTATACATAGTTATTCAAATTGGTTAGGAGAACAATTTTGTTACATTATTCAGAACATGGTGTACGTATTGTCTTTGAAATAAATCTGTTTATAAAAGAAGCTAATACAATGAGACTGGAATCAAGTTTACGCTATTACACAATCCTTACGTCTCCCAAGTGATTTTTTTTGCTTCTTGTTTTACGAAAAAACTTCATCATCAGTCTGTCATATAGCATGTGTGCCTCATGTCCTGCTCCTTTAATCCCACTTGATTCAATCACATGACGAAATTTCTCATTACATAATTCCCTAAATGTTATTTCTATATGTTAATTTTACTTCAATCCAGACTTTGTCTTCAGCATATCTTTGTTAAACAGCATACTACGACGGTTCTCCCTCAATTTAAGAGACCGACTGCGACATAAGTACAGGACACCTTTTAAAATTACACCAACAGTCTGCCGCAACATGCTGGTTCCTTCTTAAGACATGGAGAGCTTAACACTCTGAACTGAAAGGGAATGGAATGAAAACATTTCCCGAATTTAATCTTCTCTTAATTTGTTCCCAAGTACCGCTAGCTTAGAACTGTTCCTGGTATTACAAACTAATTTACGGTGCCACACTTTCAGAAGATTTGTGTTTCAAAGGATATCAAAGAATTTGTGCTTCAGAGGCTATAACTTTGGAATTTCTTAATGAGAACGAACAGGACACCTGCTATCAAGACTTCCGTAAATTGGTCTATTGAACTTAAGAGGGTTTATGAACGGGATTGGGAACAGAATTAAATTTTACAAACATATAAGTCTCTGAGCTAATCTTTTTTATCTGCGCCGTTCCCCATTCCAGTGCAATGCGGAGGAAGTGGCGGTCTAGCTGCTGTCTGCTCCACACCTTGTCGACAGCTTTGTGTGTCTTAACATGGCCTTCACTCCCACACGCGAAATAACTTAAGCGCCTAAAGGAGGGCAGCTGCGTGGTACAGTCACACCCATAGTTTCAGAACTGCTTCCGAACAGAACTACCTTCTTTTTGAACCCATCATTAATTGTAATTGACCTATTTTGCCCTAGAACACGCCTAAACAAGATCTAGCTCTCGGGCAATATGACACTGTGTTATGTCGCCTGCGGAGACATTTCTAATTAGAAAAAGTATATTAACCGTTTCCCTGGTAGTAAAGGCGATAAAGAATACAATAGTATAAACAACCAACTAGATGCAGCAATAACAATTTATTAGTAATTTCAATCAGCTCAACATGTTTCGGGCGATAATATTGCCCATCCTCAGGAGCAC
>Ga0123352_10011892_pt1 | contig 13734 bp, 8 predicted proteins | sample TergutLab28metaG_FD_89700 | JGI IMG/M metagenome (GOLD analysis project Ga0123352, IMG submission 89700) | Labiotermes labralis P1 segment gut microbial communities from Petit-Saut dam, French Guiana - Lab288 P1 | ecosystem: Host-associated > Arthropoda: Insects > Digestive system > Gut ...
ACACATACTTCGGAAAGTACTAATGTAAAAGTACAATAGATTCAACACTGAAACTAACGATATAAGCACCATGAATAGTAACAACAGAATAGCTGCAACACTGTATTCCCTAGGGACACAGTTCGTCTCAGGAAAATAAATATAAATACCCTTCATAAGGAAGAATATTATTATTACTATTATTAACTGCAATTGGGTTGTCACCTGGTGGCAGTGGTTATTTTACATGTATACAAAATATGAAATTGGTTACTACTAAATTTAAGTCCGGAATGGCTACATGAGAAGCATGTAGTGGCAACTTGGAATCTTGGGAACCATCTCAGCATTTGCTCTTAGGCACAGGGAAACCAAGAAAAATCTGTATCGAGATGGCCGGTCGCAGGTCCTTCCGAATACTGACTTCTAGCCAGCAGTCCGGCATCTAAGGTAAAAAAAAAACAATACACACACAGTACAACAAATACACATAAGATGACAACAATACACACGGTCAACCAACAACAAATACACACAAGACAACATAAAATTAGCAACAATACACACGACACAAATTAGAATGCAACATGTACAAAAAGTAAGAGAGTACTGTAAATCAGCGTCCAATGATATTAGTGGCTATTCAGGTTCGAATACTTGTGACCCACTATTTCCAGCATTAACCTAGAGCAACAGACAAAACTAGAAAAACCCGAGACAGAGATTTGAGGACTTCAGGCAATGGTGATGAATATCCAAGCCTTGTGGGATGTTACGTCGTCGTGTCGACTGGTGCACTGGTACCCGAGACGGCATGACATCTCACAGACCTTGAATGCTCGGTGGGTATAGTCGGCGTCTCGGCCGGGAATCGAATCTGACACACTCTGAATGCAAATCAGAAGCTTTACCCCTTCAACCAATCATCTATCCCTTGGTCTCCCAAGTGAGTCATTTCTTCACCATTTACCAAATTGCATTTTGTATGCATTTCCAATCTAAAATAGATCTTCAGGAAATGGGATTGGGGGCATGTAGTGTGCTTATGTGGCTCAGAATAGGGCCAGAAGGCAGGGTCTTGTGAATACGATAATGAACCATCAGGTTCCATAAAATGTGGAGATTTTATTGATAAGCTAAGAAACTATCAGCTTCTCAAATATTACTCTTCTCGATGGAGTTAGTTATGAAATTCCAATCTCCATCATTATTTCTACACGTACCGTCTAGTGCTTAATTCTTGCGTCCATCAAACTAATAACATTTATTGAATACTACAAACATCCAGGCTTCTGCGGGAGGAGACGTAACCTTCGAGTTCTCTCAAAGTCGCGCACAAGCGAAGAGAAATAAGCCTGTCGGAGGTGTCAGATTACAAGTTATAGAACAGACAGAGGGAGAGTGCTGCTTCATCCAAAGACGTTGTCAATTACTAACACTATACCGGGGTGATGATAAGTCCTCAGCCCGAACAGGAAAGAAACAAGCTCGGAAGCATGTCAGGGACGCGCGTGGATTCAACAACATCGAGACGCGAGCTGTCAAAGTTTTTTTTTTCCTGCAAGGTAAGGCGCCGAAGGATATTCACGCCATTCTGACAGAAACATTAGCTTGTTTCTTTCCTGGTCGGGCTAAGGACTTATCAGCACCCATGTGCCGAGTCGGTGATAGATAAATGAAACACGTGTATCAAGCGTGGTACGTAGAAACCACTGGTGGAATTCTGGTGACAGGGAGGTCTAATCCAATTGGCGACCTGCTAGGATATCACATCATGCACGATAATAGGTAAGTGCCGACATTTCGGAGGAAAATGTTGCCTTCATATTCAGTTTACTGAATTTTGACCATGTGGATGCTTCAGGCGCATAATTCAGCAAGCACCTGAACCAAATTCGGTCACTCCGAAAATGGAAGTAGCATGTTTCTTTGTAAGGCCGGAACAAACCTATCAGCCTACACTGTGTAATAAATAACCCACAAGGCCATAATGTAACATCCCCTGCGACAGCCTGAATACTTACCATCATGTCAAGTCGGCCACCTGAGTGTCTCCGTGTCAATGTGAAAAGTTCATGACAGGTCAGGTTCAATGCTGTATCAAAGAGCAATGATAAATAGACTGAAGAACGTGTTATCCGTGCCGATTTTACGAACGTCGCTATAAAGACGCTAGTTATTGTGGGAGGACAGCTGCAGGAATATGTTTTTTTTTTGTAGTAAAACCAACCAGATGCACCAATGTCTCAAATTTATTTTGAAATCACTCTACATGTTTCGGACGGTCTTTCCGTCCATCAGCAGGAGTTCACGATTGTTGTTTCAGTTTACAAAGCAAACTGAAACGTGTGTCTCCACACAGGTCCCCGTCTAGCTTCTTACTCGATAAGCGTGAATCCCACTCGAGGAATATCACGTGTTCGAGCACCTGAAGCCACTAACGCTTTTACAGCACCAGATTATAATTCGGGTAAGAATCAATAATTAATTTTATGCGATATTTAATTAACTGCCACTTTAACGTGTTTGGGTTTATTACTTTATTTGTTTAGCTTTAGGTATTAAAACGATGTCAATTATTACACTTTATGTACTTTGTAAGTTTAAAACTTTTACTTCTTTATGGAGGACAACAAAACTATTGATTACTGTTCAAATGCTAAACTTTCTGTTTTTGTACAGGTTCCAGAATCTTCGTCTACACTGGGAAATTGAAAACCAAAATTTCTGGAGTCTGTCTGGGTAGTCTGACACAGTCATTGTGTTTCGGATTTACCAGTTGGTACGAAACCAAATGTTACAATTTTGATTGACTGGGTCAAAAGGTGGACGCAAGCTGTAACATTTCGCTGACAACGGCTTACACCACAACGTCTTACTGAACATCTGGTTACTGTTAATCTTCCGCAATCCATCTACATCGGCCCAATATCTGTCAGGTTTCGGACGACGTACCGGCACCTAGTTTCTGGAACCAAAGGTACGCCTCGCAGTGACAGCCTGCGAACTATTTTCTGCTTTGGTTCACACGCTGTTACGCCAATATGGAGCCGAAGTATATCTACTTTATTTTAAAATACGGGTTCATAAACAGTATGTGATGGAGTATGGCGCTATTAAATTGATATACAACACCAATTAAACAGTCGTCTTGGATTGGCAAGTATGGGATTCGAACTACAGACTGCCGGCTACACACAAAAACGTGCAGAAGTGTGTGGGTTGTTCAGTTATCATGACTGCGTCTACATGTACATGCACGCAGTGTTCTATCCAAATATAATTCACATATGTGTAAATTAAACGTAGGCCTACTCAGCGTTATTTGTAGTTATACACACCGCGGCAAACGAACATGCCGTAACAAAATTACATTCCCTATTTATTAGACACTTGTGACCGTTCGTATCTCTCACATTCCTCTGTGCTCGTAAAACGTTGTGGGCGGGCTACAGTTGGCAGGCAGGACATTGATACCATCACACTTCCAAAGAATAACTTTCTTTTTTATCACCGGACTGCTCGCGATACAGTTGCAAAGCGACAGATGAGGCCGACCGCTCTGCAATGCTCAGTCCGGAGATTAAAAAACCTCTCTCTGTATTTAATGTAATGGGACATTCCACAATATGATTAGGCATAGACCTAAAATTAAAACGGGAAACAAAATTAGAAACGTAACGACAGAGGCAATGATTCACGAGTATTCATCCTCACTCCCTACTCTGTGTCGCTGCCACGGAGTGTTCAGTTTAACCTCACATCTCTTTCCACACCTGTCACCGACTATGCTATCACTTGTAGTCTAACCTCCCACACTCTGTGCTTAAGCAGTGTGACCTCGCGGAAGTTACTACATGTCTGGAGGTCAAAAACGTTCTTATAATAAATCCAACGAGAAGCACTAATTTCTCAAATTTATTTTTGGAATAGGACTCTACATGTTTCGGACAGCATCTCTGTCCATCATCAGGAGTCTAGCACTGTACACGCAGCAATAGGTATATGTCATACAGGTTATGCTGACTGCCTGCTAGCAATCAGTCGGCATAACCTGTATGTATTGCTGTGTGTACAGTGCTAGACTCCTGATGATGGACAGAGATACTGTCCGAAACATGTACAGTCCTACTCCAAAGATATATTTGAGAAATTCGTGCTTCTCGTTGGCTTTATTATAAGAATATATCACGACGCACGGTCCTCAGAATGTTAAAAATGGTAATTGTTCACCAGCAGGAGGAGTTCTGTTCAAGCAACTTACAGAATTTCACCATGCATCTTAAGAGCAGTCTAGTCGCTGACACGATACGAGTGATTTTTGCTTCTTGAGCTCTACAATAGGATATGCTTTTAATGACTGATTCCGAAACTGGGAACAAATATTTTGGACCCCTTAGAGTCTTCGAGACAGTTTCGAGAAGTAAGCCAATACATATTTTCGAATATTAACGTATCCGAAGACCCACTGAATATGACGCTAAACAGTGTATATAAGAAGTGTAACGGCAAAGGTTCTTTTGTTACTTTCATTCAAGGTAATGTTAACCCTTAACACGCTAACGTGGAAAATATGGTGAGCTCCTAATAATGTCAGCATATGGCAGATGGGATTTAACTCGGCGTTTAAAGGGGTAAACTCATGAAAGGGCGGAAAATAAAAGACTTACAAGAAGTTCTTTACACTTTCATTATTACGACCGTTGGTAATATAATCGAGAAGTGCAAATTTACACACCCCGTATTCAACACAACACCTGATTCACTGCTTTGTACCTACACCTTCTCTATTTTCGCTTTCCGGCAGTATTCAGCCAGCGTAGACGGTACAAATTCTCCACGGTACAAATCTCTCGATGACAACTTTCACCCTGTTCGTCGCTGATGTCCCCAAGGTTTGTTGAAAATAAACCCAAAAGAGAATAAAAGAAATGTATTCTCAGCAATGTACTGCACTCCAACATTCTGCAGGTTTGCAGAATTTGTTCACACAATTATTTGTAGGTAGGCTTTCTTTATGGCTGTCCAGGAAGATGTCAATAACCAATCCCAAAGCTTCAAACGCTGTTTTCCCAGTTACTGCTAGCGCTTTAATAAAACTTTTTATCCATGAGCTCCATTATATGTGGACCGACTAATCTCCCTTCCTTCCATCCTTGCAGAGCCAAATGTCTTAAAACTTGATGAACAAGTAATGAAAACCTTTTCCATTCCGCTTCATGGTTTCCACAACAAGTGTCCTCAGTGAAAAGTTGATTTAAATCCGGCCAAAACTATGTTCTGTGTCCCCGCAAGTGGGTTATTTGCAATGTATTTTTTTGAGGTAGAAACTGCTTAAGAAAAAGCCATTACGTCACAGTGCGATGACTAGTTCTTGCTTGACTGTATCATTCACACAAGAAGCAGCAATATTTTAAATCCGGCCAAAACTATGTTCTGTGTCCCCGCAAGTGGGCTACTTGCCATGTATTTTTTGAGGTAGAAATTGCTTAAGAAAAAGCCATTACGTCACAGAGCGATGACTATTTCTTGCTTGACTGTACCATTCACACAAGAAGCAACCATCTTAAATAACCAAGTTGCCTACCGAATACCTGCGAATTTCCAATCTCCACCAACTTTTAACAGTTATCATTCAAGTGGCATGCAAATAAACACAAGTTTCTTATTTAAATAGAAATAACATCACAGTATGGCCAAAGGGAATTAATGTTAAATCCTCTCTATTTCAGAGAAGAGCCGTTAGACTTAACTTTGTAAAATGAACGTACGATCACCAGTACACAGTTTTATTATCATGTACCGACAATAACGAGCAGTTGGAGCAAACAAGTTCGTATGGAAGATAAGACGGAAGACACACAATGTGATATCAAGCAGCAGTGAATTCGATACTGTGCAGTTTACTGTACGCAGGAAGGAATACATTTGTTTACTACTGTTATAGGAGACGCGTACAGTTACCGAGCAAGACAGTAATTAATGAAGAGTGCTGTTCCCTAATTTAACATTGTAAACAGCCGAGATTGACTGTGACGAAACCTGTCATCTCGCTCAGTGTTACCGGCTTGTACTTGTCAATCAATTTTCCTCTGAGCTGTCATGACGGTTGGATACCAAATCTCCTATTCGCAAGTAGGATTCATCAGTTTTATTTACGGAACTTGACTGCCTTATTTTCCGCATTCTGCAATCAACTAACTGATCATTCACGTATCGCCCACACTATCACATTCCAGTATGTCCCGCTCTCAAATTCACGTGCCCCTCATACTCTCACATTCACGTGTACCCCCTGTCACATTCAGGTGCCCCTCACACTCTCACATCCACGTGTTTCCTCTCACATTCAGGTGCCCCTCACACTCTCACATCCACGTGTCTCCTCTCACATTCAGGTGCCCCTCACACTCTCACATCCACGTGTCTCCTCTCACACTCAGGTGCCCCTCACACTCTCACATCCACGTGTCTCCTTTCACATTCAGGTGCCCCTCACACTCTCACATTCACGTATCCTATACTCTCATACTGAATGGAACCTTTCGTTTATATTCGAAATGTACCACATACCATACGGGGTGAAAACTTGCTGGTCTCTAACCCACTTTTAATTCTTACGAAAGATGCTTTCTGGTTAGCTAATGCGAAAGCGTATATCTGGACATCATGGAGTCTGTATATCCAGACTGATGGGTTATTAAGTTTTGTGTTTTCTGGAGTGTGATGTGGTCCCAGAAACCGTTCCTGATCACTGCCTTGACCGTCTTCAATCCCATACCATTCATTTACGCTAAGTACGTACTATATACAAAACACTTAAGTATAAGACAACGCTCATCGCCTGAATCTGCAGTAGGAAAGACTTCATACATGAAGATACAAAAAAGTTACATTCGATTTACTAAGAAGACGACCGATATTTCTCGAAACGGCTTGTAGTCGCCTCAACATTTGTATTCCACAAAGTACAGCTGAGCAGTTAAACAAGAGAGCGTGATGCAATGCTGTATGTACTTCTGCTTTTGATGTTACCTTTGTGGTAAGTTTCGATTTTGTTAAAATTGGTCTCGCACTTCAAACGCAAGCTGAGAGCTAATGATACAGGTCTGGATATTGCTTTAGCACAGCCTTGTTCACAACATGTTCCTTGTTAGTCTATAGCAATTCTACATCAAAGACATTCATATTTTCTCTTCAGTTTATTTTTCAAGCACCTCATTTACCACATTTACATGCCAATAGCAAACTCATTTTCTTGAGAAGTATTCCAATTTGTCTTCTTTTGGGCTTCATATTTTTCTGTCATGGAAACATGTATGCTATAAATCTCACGGATAAACACTCCGTCTTCACATGAGTGCCTTCGTGCTAACGATATATCATTCTGTGCTAAAAATTCCCAAAATCCCTATTGAGGCTGCACATACAGATGGTTCACACAGTTTGGCATAACCTTCTTCACTGCGGACAATCTTTAAAAAATCAATACTGGGATACAGCATTTTGATACATTTTATATTCGTGGTTCCGTGCATCGTAATTCTAGGTAGCAGAAATCCAACGAGGTGCAACAGTATGCAGATATTTATTGACTGCTAAATTACTCTACATGTTTCGGGACTACCATCGCGCCCATCATCAGAAGTACATAAAACTGTAGTTGCAGCCTCTGGTACAGATCGTACTGTAAAGTACAGAAGTTGAACTAGAAGCGTAATATTAACCTACAGGTTGTAAGACAGGTAGGTAGCTTGTAGAGGCTATCGGGTAAAAGTTGTTAGAATTAGTCTAGTATTGTATATATTTTAACATATTAGAAATCGGTAGAATTTCTAATTTGTTACAATATATACTAGACTAATTCAAACTATTATTAAATGATAGCCTCTACAGGCTACCTACCTGTCTTACAACGTATTGTTTAATATTACGCTTCTAGTTCAACTTTTGCACTTTACAGTACGATCTGTACCGGAGGCTGCAACTACAGTTTTATGTACTCCTGATGATGGGCGCGACGGACGCCCGAAACATGTAGAGTAATTTGGCAGTAAATAAATATCTGCATACCGTTGCATCTTTCTGGATTTCTTCAACCTACATTTTGATACAGTTTACAGAAGTACAGAGACCTTCATCTGTTTGTACAGTGGCTCCTTGCACCTGCTTGCCTGCGTCCTTACGTCTTAACCTCAGCGAACGCAAGCCAGACAATATTCTTATGGCTGAACCCTTTTTAGAGTCTAGCCGTAAGACACGATTTAATATAAAAATCTCTGCACATTGTCCACAAGGCTTATTTATTGGCCTCAAACAACTTTCGCAATAAACAGCTATTATTTCCCTAAAATATTAATAATTAATATTCTTTAAAAATTTATTGGCATTTCGTCTTCCAATCTCTACTGTACGTTATAAATACAAAAATCAAATGCCATATTATACGCATTCAACAATCACATGCTGCCACAACCGCTGCTGCAACAATTACCAATGACGCTGCTGCTGCTCGTACCACCACCGCCACCACCACCACCACTACAACCACCACCACCACTGCCACAACCACCACCGCCGCCTCATCCGCCGCCGCATACACCACAACCACCACCAATAACATCGTCGCCACCACCACCACCACCACAACCACCACCACCACCACTACCATCGTCGTCACCACAACCTCCACCGCCGCCGCCACCACCACCACCACAAACACCACCACCACCACCATCGCCACCGTCGCCAACACCACCACCTCAACCACCATCATATCCACCGCCACCACCTCTGCCGCCGCCGCCGCGGTCGCCAACACCACCACCACTACCACCACCAGCACAAATAATAGTACAGATACAAACGGTAGCACTAATATTCCTATCAACTGAGCCAGTATAATTATATTGCTTCTACGGATTGCTGGATGCAGGGGAAGTCTCGAGGAATAAACCAATGTTAGCTGTACTGAACGCTTTCCTTCGCATCGTAACCCGACCAGACTGCCGTAGAATATAAATTCCTCTTGCGTGAGTCCTTCGGAGGTTTTTATTGTTTGTGCCTATTCTTTTAGCAGTGTATAATGGCTCCGATGTTGTCTGACCCGCTGTTTTTATTGGTCCTGAATGAGGCTCATTTGCGTAAAATAAAAGCCTCGTTCCGCTTTTTGCGAGTTACGACCGTCACCTGTTTTCCCATTTTACACAATACCAGAACTTTTAGCCAAAGACAATCGACCAACATTAAGAACTGTACATGGCATAAACTGGATCACGGTACCTACACGTAGTAACCAGGCATAAACTGCAACTGTACCAAATTCAATAAACAAACTAGAAGTGGCTATTTTAACATTTTATTGAGCGTATCACAGAAATATTTACACTGCAGACAATAATATGAAAATGTTCAGTGACACATTCTTAACGGTCAGTTATTAAGTAAGTGCTAGATTTAGTGACTGAACAATTGAGTTGAGTTACTGCCGATGACTAATTTTCGGTCTGACTAACTGCCTACTTAATTAAGGCTTTCGAATATGAAAGTCACCACTACGTGCTCAAGCACACTAAATAATTCAGAGCTCTGTTGTACACTAAAATGCATCAACTGGAACAACCTTGCAGAATCAGAAACTGTCGTTTGAAAAAACTGCACATAATCAACAGAAGCTTGGCTGCCACAACTGATTGACTAATTCATCATGGTCTTATAATCTGAAAGTTTATTAATGCTTAAAGTAAACGGTTAAGCAGTCCCATTACAGGCCTGGAGTAGCCCAGAGGGTTTCAGGAAGTTAGGTTCGCAAATTTCGTGACAACGGTACAGGATGGTGGTAGGTTGTCAGCCTTACGCACCGGCCGCCTTTACCCCCAGGATATACTCCTGGTATTCATTTCTGTCAGAGAATGAGTCGACCCCAGGGTCATAGTGTGATCGGAAAGATTTTATGTCAATGAAAAATCCAACGATACCAGCTGGGATCGAACCAGCGACGTTCCGATTTGTAGCTCAGCACCTTAACCACTGTGCCACCGCGGTCCCCACTGCTAAAATTAAAACTACAAATACCCCATTGTTCTCCTACCTCTAATTTAATGCAACCAAACATACTCGTAACAAACGCGCCTTATAAACACACCTGTGTTTATGTGTGTGCGTGCGTGCGCGTGGGTATGCATTATGTATTAAGTATGTATGTATGTATGTATGTATGTATGCATGATGTATGAACGTATGTATGTATGCATGTATGTATTATGTATGTACGTACGTATGTATGTACGTATGCATGTATGTATTATGTATATATGTATGAATGTGTGTTATGTGTGTATTATGTTTGTATATACACGTGTGTGTGTGTGTGTGTGTAAAATAATCGGCGCTTGGTTCCGTTTTAGTGCCAATGAAAAAATTAACATTTTGTTTTTACTGACGTGCGTAATATTACTTCGTAACAACACTTTTGTAAGTTAAAAAGCTGTACTTAATGCCTGCACCACAGAAGTGCCCTTTTAATTGTGGGGTTTCTTAAAAAATTTCGGTAAGTCATAACTGTTCCACAGATAATATAAGGTTAGCAGGCCAGTCTACTGCGTAACGGAAATAAAATTATGAACAAAGTTCTGGAACATATTTTATTATACTGTCATCTGCCTTTAGTGTTTTCTTCTAAATACAACCAAACAAACAACACAGAAGTTAATTAAGCAACACACATTTCCAGTAACAGTGACACTAAGTGATACCGATTTGTCGCTATTAATGATCAGAAAAATTAATTATGTATTACACCATCAGAATTTATCAAACTTTCTTCGTCTTCTTCTGTCGTAAGTTGGTACGAGTTCAAAGGCAGCTAAGCAAAAAATCTTTTAATAGGAATCCAGTCCACTCTACTGTATGGAATATATATTATCGATGTGTTTTATTAGAATTGAAATAGAGCCAAAAAAGTTTGTGTTGCGGTACTTTTAATCATTTTCTGTTCCTCTCATTTCAGGTGCAATAAATTTTGTATCGTTCTTTAAGCCTCGACATTTATCGCTCCGAGTTTCTTAATATAAATCCATATTTTAAAAAGAATTGGCTCTACAAGGGAGGAACAAAATAATAGTGCTGTAACATTACGAAAGACAGGATCTAAACCCTCGTTATGCCTTACACATAACACTAGACACTTTTGCAAATTTTAACAGTTGTAAGGAAGGTCGTTCTTTTTCCATTCCTTTATATTTAGAACACTGGTTTTATACGGACAGTATATCCGTTGCTTTGTTTAACTGAAAGACGCGTTCCGAGCGGTGTAGAATACATCTGATTCACGACAAGAGTTCATCCTAGTCAGTATTCATTCATTCATTCCTTCATTTTATAGTCTGTCTGTACGGGTCCATAGCATCTTCAAGAGCGAGTTCCCCCACAGAGGGCAATATAGTGCTTCCTCTTTCTATTTCAAGTACCTACTCTTTTCCTTAAGGTCATCCAGTAGCTGCTTACCTCTTTTCCTCGTCTTCCCGTCACTTACATCCCTATAGTTCCTCTAATAACGTGTTTTAGATGGCAGTTCCAATGCAAGATGTGACAAAACCATTTAGCCTTCCTTCCTTCTTCCTTCCTCTTATTGTTTGTAGGATATTACTATATTCCTTGCCTCTTTGCAACACTTATTCATTTTTCACATGATCAGTCCTACTAATCTTCTCCATCCCTCTCCATTATCAAATTTCAAAACTTTCCAGTTATTTCTAATCTACGTTTCGAAGCGCTCAAGTTCCAGCACCACAAAAAGCTATACTTTAAATGCAGCAATTTACTGGTATCTACCTGAAATTTTTAAGTCCAGTTTGCTGGGGAAAAAGAGTTTTCATATTGTTGAGTGCTGCTTTTGCCATGACAATCCTGGATTTTTTAACTTCGCGTGTACATCTTGCATCGTTTTGTTATTGAGTTACCCAAATAGTTTAAATATTCCACATTCTCCGGCTGTTTTTGATCAATCATAATCTGTATTGGAGAAGGTTATCTCATCAGTTTATAAACAAATTCCTATACTTCAATAAGAAAGACGAATTTGACGTTCAGGTGACCGTGCATCTTGATATATTCTTATAATAAAAGCAACTAGATGCATTAATTTCTCAAATTAATTTTTGGAATAAAACTCTACATGTTTCGGACAGTTATTCTGCCCATCACCACGAGTTTTTCACTGTACACACAACAATGGCGTATGTCATACAGGTTTGCTGACAGTTTGCGAGCACGATCAGGATGAAACGTACTGGTCCTGCTCGCAAGCAGTCAGCAAACCTGTATGCCATATACCATTGCTGTGTGCACAGTGAAAATCTCCTGATGATGGACAGAGAAACTGTCCGAAACATGTAGAGTTTTATTACAAAAATAAATTCGAGAAATTAGTGCATCTAGTTGGTTTTATTATAACAACAACTTTGACAGAAGTTAGACTTGGAGAACAACTGTCAAACAAATGGAAGACGAAAAATAATTCGTTCAGTACCAATTTTGCACAAGTTATGAGTCTTCTGCAACACCAATGGTATTTACCACAAATACTACTGAAATGAAAGGAATCCGCAATTTATTTATTTATCCTTAATTCTAAGTAATATGGATACATAAATAGTGGACAAATTCAGGATGTTTAAATACTTGAAAATGTTGAAGATGTAACATTTCAACAAATATAAATGTTATTGTAGCACCGTGCATTTTTGTAGAATCACTTCAATTTATCAAACCAACGAATGCACATATAATTTCACAAAAAACACTTTTAAAACATTTTAAAACACTCCAACATGTTTCGATCTTGTCAGATCATCATCAGGGAGCTTTGTTCTCTGACGATGAACTGACAAGACCGAAACTTGTCGGAGTGTTTTAAAATGTTTTAAAAGTGTTTTTTGGTGAAATTATATATGCATTATTTGGTTTGATAAATTGAAGTGATTTCAACATCAGTTATCCAAATCACAGGTTCACCACGAATACTTTCAACTTAGCGCACGCAGGTTTGCCCCTAGGTATAAGAATGATTTCCAGCGGACAAAAAAACAACAGAACTTCAACTCTTCGGTTTATACAGGGTGTCCCAGGAGGAATGTGCAAGACTTCGGGAGAGTGTTCCTTATGTTAAAGTATACCGATATAATCCAAAACACCTATATCCAAAGTTGAACGGTTACGGAGATAATGGCCAGAGAAAAGTAAGGGCTTCTTGCGGTTCCAAATACTGCAACCTGCACAGCTGATACGTCACGTGACAATGCTTATGTCCTTGAGAGTGGAATGCAGTGTTCACTGTGACTGCGTGACGGTTAGCTGCTTGCACGGAGTTGCAAGAATGCCTTTTGTGTTTTCCCACGTGGAATATTGTGACATGCATTTTGTGTACGGATTTTGCAACGGCAATGCACATGCTGCTGTAGAAGAATACCAAAGGCGTTTTCCCGACCGAAGGATTCCGTCTATAGGTGTTTTTACTCGTATTAACCAGACATTGCGTGATACTGACTGTCTTCCAAGTGTTGCTGTGCGGTCTGAAAGGGAGGTGGTACGAAAGATTAACACACGAGAGAACATTCTTGAGATGGTTCAGAGAAGTCCACGTCTGTCCACTAGTAGAATGGCTTCTCGCATCGGCGTATCACGTATGCAGGTGTGGCGAACTTTACATGAAGAAGATTTATATCCTTACCATGATCAAAGGGTACAACATCTGGA
>Ga0123352_10011894_pt1 | contig 13733 bp, 10 predicted proteins | sample TergutLab28metaG_FD_89700 | JGI IMG/M metagenome (GOLD analysis project Ga0123352, IMG submission 89700) | Labiotermes labralis P1 segment gut microbial communities from Petit-Saut dam, French Guiana - Lab288 P1 | ecosystem: Host-associated > Arthropoda: Insects > Digestive system > Gut ...
ACATGGAGGGCAGGAGTCGCTTTTTAGAAAAAATAAATTCAACCTAGAAATAAAAAAAAAAGGGCAGGGCAATAATTTTAATATATTGTTGAGAACCCTTGGGGGGGGGGGGAGGGAACATACACTTTCACAGGCAGGTATATGAAATGTCCTCTCATCTATTTGCTATGTTTGGGCAAGGTCAGCTCTGATACACACACAATTACAGAACACTTGATGGATGAACCAAATTTTACCACCCACAGGGCTGAAATTTTAATGAACCATTGAGAAATTAATCACATACACAAAATAAATGTTATGCTTGATTAATTTACCCACTGTCAGATTACAACAATTTTGTTGTTCTATGTAGTCCCTATTAATAACGAACATCACATACACAAAATAAATGTTATGCTTGATTAATTTACCCACTGTCAGATTACAACAATTTTGTTGTTCTATGTAGTCCCTATTAATAACGAACATCACTCATGGTAACAATGAAGCACAAAGTTTTCCCCCCAAGCTCTAAACCTATGGTCATTTAAAAAAGACTATAAGAATAGCATGCACTTTCTACACAGCTAAGTTAACAGTACTAACTTTGCTTTGATGCGAGTGCTGTTGAAATTCGAGCTCTTCATCAAGACAGTCAGCTCCTCTGGCACATACTTCAGTTCACTGAAACTGACTGTGACTTCCTCATCTGCTGTGTTGAAAGCAACTAAGTACCCAGGGTTGCCGCTCTTTATCCTGCAACATACATGCATGATGACTGAAATATGGCCCTCTCACACCTCAGTATGTATTCAGAATGTAGTTGTATTTCTAAGTACATCACACCACTTGACACCAAGCTCTATCTTGAAGAAATATGAGTGCAGTCCAAAAATTTTGATGGTATCACTAGTACATAAAAACAGTTTTCTATTTCACACACTTATTTTTTCATATGCACCTCCAAGGGACACACAGCCTCATTTATGTAACATCAGTCCCACATCATGCTACACTTTGTTAGTGTTCTGCTCTAGTACCATAATTCTGCACACCACCAAAAACTACATTCTGCTTTCTGTTACTGGTTAAGTACAGAGCAAACTACACATACAGAGAAACTCCCTCCTCCAATTGCAACATCATTTCTTCCTGTTGGTACAGTGAAATGCTGGCCAGACAATGGGATGGCATGGGTCAAGTATTAACAGAGACTGTTGCATTTCTTGTGTTTGTGTCCAACTATGTTGGGATATATCAGACCTACTAAACAACATACGGTTCTTAGTACAAATCTGAGTTACAGACATCTTCAGTGAAAATATGCACCACTACACACAGCAGAAACTCCAAGCAATAAACATTATGTGTGGCCTGTCATGGTTCCTGGTACTGAAAGAGTGCAGTTTATATCTCTGGAGAAAAAAAAAACCCAAAAAAAGAGTTTCCACACACCATGAAAAGTGTTTAGATATTAAAACCTGGGTATGTTTTTTTAGAACTCTTACAAGGTGAACCCCAACATGTCAGTAAAATTGTTACATCACTGCAAAATGTGCCTGGAAGTTAAAAGACACCACTTTTAGCAGTCACTGTACTATGAGGTGAGGCAAGTAAACTAATTTAACTGGCTACATTTTTTTGAGCATGCGCATAACCTCGTATTATACTATGTGATATGCTGCCTTCTTATTTGACTGAAGCTGCCACCTGGCCAGTATCACACTCTACAGACAAGGTAATGTGCAAAGAATTCTTCTTCTACTTCTGTCCTTTAACACTTGCATCTGTAACCGACTGTCTTACAAACATTTCTAACATAACTTGAATATATAAAAGTCATAACAACATAAAGCAATTTAAAACAATCCTCATGCAAGCTTATTCTTACCAAACCCTTTGCAGCATGAAATGAGAGAGAGACAAAATTATAAATCACACAAACATCAAGTGATTACAACAATACTCCCACATTATACTCAGTGTGTAATTTTTACTGATCCTTTATGAACATTACAGGGGAAATAATTTTAATTAAATTTTAATGCATTATGTATGGGTCAAGACAGAAGTACGATTCAAATACCATGTGCAGCATACAGGACATATTTTAAGCCACTTCTGAACAATGTATCATCTACACCATGCAGCAAGAGTGGCCTGAAGGTCACACATATTGACAAGACACATACAAGTGGTCAAAGAATGAACACAAAATACCACTTAAGAACATTATTGTGTCTAGTGGTCAATACAGCACAATTATGGATTTCATGTTCATAGACAACAGGATGTGAAATTTGCAACCAAGAAGAAATGACCAAGCAGGCAGTGCCATCATCATATGGGGATCATAAACTCACATGCCACTACAGCTGACAGAACAGTTAGAAAGCAGAAAAGGTTACAGGAAGGCCTGGAAGGGTCGGGGAACAGACTAGTTCAGCGTCAGGCTGATAAGACTGGGCTTAGTTCAGTTCTTGTTCACAGCAAATAACTGGACAAGTTGCTGCTAGGCTTAGAACTGGTTGTTGTTTGAGCACAGTTGAATACAGTAAAATTGTTGGGAACTATAGCTAGCTGACGGTAGAGTTGGGTTTCAGTGAGTTTTAGTACAGTCTATTGCATCATTTCACATTATTTCAAAGAATTCATTTAATGTGCAAGTTCCTTTCCATATCCCAGTAAATGAGGACAAACTACAATCACTACAGTGACTTTTCCAGCACACACACACACCAACAAGACTTAACTGTCACAACCAAAAAGCCTGTATTCATTACATCTGTGCTGGCTCCAAAAGCACTGTAAAGAACTATAAATATGATGTTACTGCTAATGTCACAAGCAGCTTGGAAAAATGGATTTCAAGGAGTTGCTCTAATTGAGGAAGAAGCAGCTGTACATTCTTCTTTATGAGGGACTTTTAGGAACTTCTAGAGTGAGGTACATACCTGGTGAAAGCAAACACTGTGTCGTTTCCAATTACAGCGAATTCCCTTGTACCATACATGATGGACGGTGTACTACGAGCTTCATTGAGTTCTCTGTACAATGATAAACTGCTCCCAGCAGTTTCTTTCTGTGCTTTGACATTAACAGTTTCATAGTTCTTACTTGTTTGGTACACTGGAACAACATCACTGAAATCTGGAAGTGACAACAAACCTCTTTCTATAACATTTTTCTATATCAGACCAAAATGACACAGCCCTAAAGCATTAAAATGATCACTGTTCACACCAATTATAGGGTCTACTAATATGTACGCGCAACTCTGCATGTTGTACATACCTGCATAAGTAGCATTACTCCATGACATGACACACCTGGCACGATGTTCTCCAGTACTTGCATCTTCCATACCAATCTCTTCTCCATAGAGGGTGATGGGTGTTCCAGGTAAAAGCATGGCAATCATGTTTAGTCCATCTACATAATCATCAGACAGGCGGGAAGCAACTCGTGACGACACAGATGTACTCAGCTGAAGGGTAAAACCAAGACAAGAAGACCAGTTTTTAAAGCATGTTCACTTCTCTACAGTGAGCCTATTACAAGCCTCCTGTCCATCCATCCATTTGCCTCTTTTGCATAAAATGTGGTAGTCAAGCATTTTATTAAAAAATTGTCAAAGCACATCATATTTTCATTTATACTCAACAATTTTAGTGATGACCGTACTAAAGTATCTTGCATTGTTGTGTGCACAAGCACTTGCATCCCTGTTCCATGCACATGCGTGAGTGTGCGCACAATTCAGAGCACACTGGAATTCCTGACTTATGGAGTGATAAAACACACTACAATAATTACACTATGTCTACATTTTCTAACTAGTTTGTAATTTAACTACAGCATTACTTCAAACACAATATTCACAAATATTACATGGCTTAACAAAGTTGTCTTGACTGCCGACAGTTATTACAGAATGTAAAGTTACAAGGAAAATAACTGAAGTTACAAGGGGGTGCTGATAAGTCCTTAGCCTGACCTACTTCCTGATGTCGTAGAACAGAATCCGTAGTGTTGTTGGAAAAACGGGTCTGTTCATGTGCTGAACTGCAAGTCTTTTCTTGTTACAGAGGATGAAAGGTAGCACGTCAGGCAATGTGTGCGATTTCAACAACATAGAAACGCAAGCTGTCATCAAGTTTTTTTCCCCCCCATGCAAGGCAAGGTGCCGAAGGAAATTCATGCCATTCTGGCAGAAACATTAGGGGAACATGCACCATCGCACGCCACTGTCAAAAACTGGGTGGCCCAGTTTAAACATGGTGATTTTTCCACCTATGATGCGCCTCTTCCTGGACGACCCAAAACAGTGACCACCCTGGAGATTACTGATCAAATTCAAGGCTAATCTTGGAAGACTGCTGGATTTCAGCTAAATCAATAGCTGAGCAACTGGGCATCTCACGTGAGTGGGTTGGTGCCATCATTCATGAAGATTTGGACATGCAGAAGCTCTCTGCAAAGTGGGTCCCAAAATCCCTGAATGTAGATAAAAAATATCAATGGTGCCAGTCATCTAAGCAACTTCTGGAATTTTTTCGGCACGATCCAAATCTCTTGTCGCAACTGGTTACCATGGACGAAACCTGGTTATGTCACCATGACCCGGAGACAAAGCAACAATCAATGGAGTGACGGCATAGTGGCCACCCAACCCCAAAAAATTCCGTGTGCAAAAATCCGCTGGAAAAGTTCTCGCCTTGATTTTTTGGGATCAAGACAGCATCCTCCTCAATGATTATCTTCCAAAGAGCCAAACTATCAACGCAGAGTATTACTCATCTCTCCTGGTGCAACTGAAGGACATTTTGAAGGAAAAATGCTGCGGAAAGGTCACCAAGGGGTCTCGTTCTTGCAAGACAATGCCCCGGCTCACTGGGCACTTGGAACCCAGAAGAAACTGGCATACTTCGGCTTCCAATGTCTTGATTACCCACCCTATTCTCCAGATCTTGCCCTGTTAGACTACCACCTGTTCGCTGGACTGAAAGACCAATTGAAAGGTCGCCATTTTTCATCCGACATGGAGGTCATTGCTGCCGCGCAGACCTGGTTGGAAAGACAACCTTCTGATTTTTTTTTGAGTGGCTTGCAAAAGTTGGAGCAACGGGCTAAAAAGTGTATTGAGCTTCACGGGGAGTACGTTGAATAAATCCCGAGTTTGGTCACTGTAACTTGTTTCCTTCCTGTCGGGCTAAGGATTTATCAGCACCCCCTCATATATATACATATATATATGCCAGACCTGATCTGGGTACTCTTCAAACAGTGGCCTACAATATTACTTCTGGTACTTTTTCAAACTACAACAAAAACTGGAAACATATTTAAAAAAATAACAACACTAAGAAATAAACATGTGTACATAAATACACGTCCACTTGGCACTACTATACATTTTTTATTTCAATATTCCTGCTATATGTTTCAGTTGTAAATGACCATCTTCATGCAGTTCATTAAATTGCAGGCCAAAATGGTACATTTTTTACAGCACCAAATATATTAGTTCGCACACAATTTAACAAAGAACATGAACACTGTCATTTGCAGTTAAATGTCTAGGAAGAATCTGGAAATAAATAGGTGTAGCTTGTGGGCTGGCATAGTGTAGTCGGTATAGTGACTCATTATGGGTTGGACACTCTGGAGATCGAATCCCAGTGGGGCGAGATTTTCTACACCCACCCAGACCAGCCCTGGGGTCCACCCAGCCTCCTATACAAAGGGTACTGGGATTTACCCGGGTGTAAAACAGCCGAGGTGTGGCGTTGGTCACCCATCCCCATTTAGCACTGAGGTCAAAGAGAAAGCGCAGCTATATATTTACTCTACCTCTGGGCCTTCATGGCCTGTTATGGGTTAAAGGTGTGTAGTTGTGCCAACTGAATGTCCACTGATGTATATTTAGTTACAGCATATGAGGCCTGTGACTTGTCAAGTCATCATTCAAGACAGATGAAATTTCTCAGACTTACAGAATTCTACTGATAGGTCTATGAATTGTGACAGACCTATCATAACCCTAAAAGAGATTGAACAGATGAGAAATCTTACCAGCCAGGTTGGGCGTGTATCAACAGGAACTTTGTCAAGATACTTCTGTATTGTCTTATTAAGATCGGACGCAGTAAAACCATTTTTCAACTGATCAAATCCCATATTTGTATGCAGCAGGTCAACAGGAATATCAGAAGTACTGCCATTTTTATCAACCAGAGCATCCGGCGATAAATTGCCCAAAACAGACAGCATTCTGCAAACATTAAGTCCCATTCCTTTACTAAGTACCCATACACAATTTACCCATGAAGGGGATGGTTGCTAAGACAGGTTAGGTTTTGGGTAAATTAACCAACTCCATACATGCATGCATGAGGGTTTTCATAAAACTGAATTTTGACACATGTCAACATGAATTGGCTTTAAGACATGCAGATAGCACTAAAAAAATGTTTCTCAAAAAATTTCAAGCTGAAGGGAAAACATTTTTGTGTGCATGACTGTACAGATACCTTCCTACACACCTGAACTTGAAATGACTACTGCTTCATCACGCTGACAGTCGAAGGCAAGTTGAGCACTCTTTACCTAAGACAGTTATGTTTATATAATATTTGTGACACATTTTACTCAAACATTACAACTTTGCTTCTATACTGCTTAAATAGTTGGAAACAGGTGAAAAAATGTGCCCCTTCAACATTAATAAATACAGTATTTCACTGCAGTAGTCCAACCATTTACTGATAAGAGCTATTGATGCACACTGCTGAATACATCTGCTTCCCAATCACACCAAATGAACTCACTTTGTGCCATCTGTGTTATTCTGAATAACTTTCTTCCATTCTGCCAAAACATCCACAATTCCTGGTTGGTTTATTGTCTTTGTATGGCTATAGAAATCGTACTGATCATGTGTTGCACCAGGTGAAGGCGAAGAGGCTTCATTCTGCCTATTTGGATCTTCCAGAAGATACTCAACCTTCTCTAACTGGAATCCGGATACACCAAGATCAAGCCAGAACTTGAATATCTCCTAAAAGTAAACAGGACATCGCAATCAGTGACCCCCCCCAAAAAAATACAGGAATAAGTTATTAAGTGGGAAGATCGTAAAATGCCCCACATCCTCGTTTTATGGAGGGTCACAAAACAAGCACCAAATGCTGGAGTATTTGACTTATGTTTCACTTCGTATGGTATGTTGTGTACAACACGTAAATTATAAACACACAGACCGGGCACAATCTGACATACTGAAGGAAGATTTCAATAACTTAGGAAAATTTTAAAGGATGTAAGTATGAGACGATAACTTTCATTACCTCATTCTGCCACTAAAATGGGAAAAAAGCAGAAAATGTACTACAGTGACATCAATGCTACATGACTAGCATGTTTTATATACTTCTACCATCACAATGTATGCTGCTAAATTGTGATTTCAGGACTTACAGCTGTTAACTACATAGTCACTGTGAAGCAACCAAATGCATTCAGAACAAATGATACTGCAAAGAGACTTGCTGTTCTGACCTGTGATCAGGAATGTGCTGTTGTTGTTATAAGAAAATAAACTTCTATGAAGACTAATGGAATGTTTTGCTTTCAGAGAGTTTTAAGGAAATCATAATGTTACTGCTGCAAGACCTCCAATGACATGACCAACCTTCTTAAGTCAACCAATTTCTTTCAAAATAAATTATAGAATATACTGCATGATTTAATGCAAAACCCCACTGCTGCTACCCACACACAGTTTGTTACCTTGAATTCCTCTATAACAGCAGGATTTGCAAAATTCAGATCTGGTTCATCAACATGGAACTGATGCAAGTAAAATGCTTTCCTCATATCACTCCACTCCCAAGCTGAACCTCTTCCCTTAACACTAATCTGCATAAAAGAAGAAATAAATGAGGTTACAAGTACATGATCACAAAATTCTGTTTCTGTTCATTAACAAACTTCAAAGGACAACAGACCAAAAATGATGAAAACATGCCTACAACTAGTTCTGTTTAACTGCATATAAGGGATATCCCCAAAATACAAGTGTATACTAATTTTATTTGTACTCTCAAGTTTTGTGTAATGTTTCTTACACACCCAGTTATTGGGTGGTGATGGTGAGCCGTCATCTGAATATGTTGGAGGGCCAGAGTACCAGACATAGTAGTCCTTGTACTGTGTGTCATTCTTCTCCGATTTGACAAACCATGGATGATTCTTACTCGAGTGGTTTGGTACAAGGCTCAGCACCAAATGAAGACCTTCAAAACACAACAGTATCAGCTCAAACACAAAGACATAAATATTAAATAAAAGTGGCTGCAACTTCAATTTGAGCCTGTAAGAAATGTGTACGTACAGCTGTTGATTAAACAAGTCTGTAAGATGACTACATCAATGCATTATCATGACCAAGCAGTGTAACCAAATCATGTTTCATATACAGAACATAGGTGGGTAAGGGAGTGAAGAAACAGTATGGTCCAATAATATGGCTCTATTTTTGAGGTAGAACAGTACATATTTTAAAATTACACTTTCCCAGTAGCAGAATTGCAGACAAGTACATATGTTGCATTCCAAGCTTTAAACATATGCCCTCACCAAGTGTATGTGCACTAGCCACAGCACTCGCTGTGTGACCAACAGTGCAATCTCATCCAAGCCATGGACATATTTTGTTGGTCAAAAAGTGCAGATGGTCTTAGTGTATTTGTGAAATGTATTCAGCTGAAGTAAGTGTATTCATTGGCAGTAGTTGTGTAAGAATGCATCACAGAAAATATGTTGCCAGAAGCCATGTAAATAGATATACTTGCAAACAGTGACATGTAAAACATAAGATATAGAATAGCGGAAAAATTTTCAATAACAGGTCCAGTGCTGAATAAAATGAAAAATACAAACATATGCTTTAACTGAAGATAAACTGAATGACACTGATGCTCCAATGAGAGTAAGCATCAATAAACCATTGCATCTATTGTCTCTTCAAAGTGAAGTGTCAAATGCCACAGTTCACCTGTCATCAAAGTTTTAAAACTCAGGTCACAGAGACATACAAGCACTCTTTCCTTTGGACTAGGAAGCTAGTATCATTAGCTAACAGATTTCTTGATCCAGAGCTCGTGTCTTTCAAGTATGAGGCACGATTTACATGAAGTGGAAATGTAAACAGCCAACAGAACAGATACCATTGTTCTGAAAATCGCCATGAATCTATTACATTCCTTTTAACAATACTAGAGTCAGAGCCTGGAGTGCACTGCACACACAAAATCAGACCAATAGTTTAAGTAGAAACAGTAAACTCTGCTCAAAAACTCGATTCACTTACAGCATTATTCAGCAAATGATCAGAGAAAGAGATGAGAAAGGATATGAATCCATGCAATTATTACTTGTGGGAGACACTGAAAGACGGAAATTATGTAATATATTCATATACTTTGCAAAACCTGAAAGGCGGTCCTTGAAAAGTAGTTAATACTTCAACAAAACAGTCCTGTCGCGAGTCAAGGAAAATTTTCAGAAGGTGAATGACCTGCTTCAAAAGAAGTCAGCACTCTGAGATTATTGTGCAAATAAGATAAGCTGAACTGCAGTGAAAACACAGAATCCATAGTCCTGGCAGATACAAACAACAGCTACATTGCTCAAAGACATGAAAAAAAGAAACTCTCCATACCTGGTACAGTCTTAGTTACCACAGCAATGGACATGTCAAAAACACTTACCCTTGCTTTTCAATGATGCAATCAATAATTTAAAATCTTCAAGAGTTCCATAGCGAGGGTCAATATCCTTGAAGTCTTCAACAGCTTCCTCTGATCCACCAGCAGACACTTTTAGGAGTGATGAGAGTGCAACTCCCTTAACTCCAAGATAGTCAATATAATCAAGTTTCGATTGCAAGCCTAAGAGAGAGAGAGAAAAAATCATTGGCAACCTCACTCCTAGATGGGTAAAGAAACAGATGGCAAGATATTTTTAGCTTGGGGGGAGAAAAAATCAGGTCAGGGAAGGAATGAACACAGACTATCTCCCCTGTTTACTTAGCAGCTACCTACCTTCCCGTCTTCTCCTACTCATATGAATTATCACCTCCCCCCCTCTCTATCTATGGTGAGGGGTATTTTGTGAATTGCCATTAACATATTATCTCACTTTACTCATGTACAACACAATATTTACTTGAGTAACATCTCTAAATACTGTTAATTCTTATCCATAGAAATGTATTTTATTTAAAATGGTGCTATAAGCATAATATGTATAATCCTCACTTTCGTCAATACCTCTAATACTTCAAGCCTTGTACTTTCACAGTAGCTAGCACAACACTGCAGCAGAAATACAAAATCACAGCACTGCAAACACATCACAAAACACAAAGAATCAAGCCAGCAACCTTATACTATCACATATAGGAAAAAAAAAAAAAGCTCTCAGGTGTCACTGACAGTAATGTTAAACTTCTAGGTTTCATTATTGTATCACAAACATCTATACAATGTGACACTCTACATTTGTGTATATACTAAAATCAGTCTTTGGGTTTGTGTGTATACACCAACAGAACATATTCAGATTGTGTAAATGCCACACCTAGGTTGTGCTTATGTCTGCAAAACTGCTGCATGTCTCACAAACCTGGCCTTCTGCACACCCTTGTTACATACGTTTGGAATAGTCCTGATTACAAGTAAGTTCTATGTTTGAAAAACGACTGATGGAACTTCTTGGAAGGGAAATTCCTGCCCAACGAACACAGTGCATACAATATACATATATTGTGTTTAGCGGTACCTATTGTCTGTTAACAATTTCAATATCCCGAGGAGTTGGGAGCGTGCACAACTGCACCCTCTTCTACAGTAGGCCTATAGGGTACCTAGTTGTTCCACTCTAAGAGCAGTTTACCTTCAAGATCTCCAGTTCCATCTCGAGGTTCTTCTCCGTCCTTGAAAGCAGGAACAAACACTTGGTACAACGGGCTTTGTTCCCACCATTTCAATGGTGCTGGTGCAGTGCACTTTGGGGCCATAATAATAATAGTAACTGCACCAGCCAACATTGCTGCCCAAAGCAGCCAAAACGATATAAAAAGGAACCATCTTAGCCGAACCCAGAAAGGATCATTTGCAAATTTCATCAGCTCTTCCTTGCCCATGCCAGCGAAGGCAATTTTCATATTCTCAATATCAATTTTTGCATCACCATTCTGGGAATCAACGGAAATAAATTTCACTTCTGAAGCATCCTTATTTGTTTTTAGCGCACTATCCTCTGCGACCATCTTTTCATCAGCTCCATCATCTAGTTCCCCACTTTCCTTCATCATCCTGGATTTATCTGGCAGGTGGTCGCAACTACCCCTCGCCAATTGTATGTTACCATCTGCCAGTTCCATCGGGCTTTCCTTATCGCTCTCCATAGGTCACTTCTTGGGTGGCTAATCACGTTTACCACAAAACCTTACGAGGCAGCTTATTCAATCAAAAACACTGCCAATTATTTTCTACCACTCACTCGACCCCACCCAACATAACAGTTACAACGCTCAAGCCAATTAACGGATGACGAAACGAGCTGGAATTGTACACCACGTACCATGGATTAGAGCTATACATGCCAGATTACCACGGATGACATACAGACACTACAATATGTGGATTAGAGCACACGCTGCCCCCGACTGTCAAAGAATAAAATAGTTAATATAAAATACAGCAACAAGTGACTTAATGTTACAAATCTACAATCGCCCACACAACTACAGCTGTAATTTTTAAAATTACATCTTGCGCCATTGTTGCCAATATACACGAAATTAAAATAAATGGTAAAGTGCATCTATTTGGTATTCATTTTTCCTTTGAATGTTTCAACTTACAGTATAGTAGTTGCCATGTAGTGTTTAGGCTGAGTGCGGAAGAACAGAGGAATCATGCTTCGATTCCCGGCAGAGACAAGAGATTTACCAATTCCCACTGCTCACACCATCTCTGGGTACCACCCAGTCTTGTGGACATAGGATTGCATCATGTACAGATACAAAAACAATGTTTCACCGATAATCACAATTCTGCACCTTGCTCTTAACGTTGGGATGAAAATTATAACCCAACTTTCAATTTCAATTGCAATATGCAATTCACACCAATACCAAACGAAATACACAAGTCTTGGATGACTGAGAATCTCTAGCATTATGCCATGTCAAACAGCAAATGCTGCATAATTCTCTACTTATGAACATGGCATAACATCCCAGAACACTACAATAATCTTCAACAACACTGTGAGAACCTCAAACCTCAACAAGTGTTGCTTGACAAATTGCACTCATGTTGGAAAAACTGATGGACATTAAGTTTGCACATAAGAAGCCTTGGCATATATAAATGGTTCATAGAATTCTAAAAACCTAATGAGCAATCATCAGTCTCATACAAGAGGTGAAAGTTTCTGTCAATGCATCAACAGTATATGTATGAGATACAAGGTTCTCACAGTGTTGGTACAGCTGAAGCTTCTTGGATATGACATCATGTATAGTGGTACTAACTAAAGCACATCATAAAAGGCTTGAATTTTCAACACTTGAAAGAGTTACATGTTGTATATTCTTAACTACCACAAGTAACAGCAGAATTTCAACTGAGCACAGAGGAAGCAACATACGCAAACTGTGAACATAATTCAGTGTTCAGTACACCAGTCTTCAAATTCTGGAAGTTATATATTTTTTATTCATCTTTACATACAATACAGCAGTTTGTAACACTGGTAATAATGTTTTAAAGTGGCAGAACAAGATTTATAATCTCAAAAGTACAAGATAACCCACTAATTAATAATACACACTACAATACCTTACAAAATGTGTCAGTTTTATGATAATTCCATGAACCCCATCACAGAATTTTTATTAAATGTTACAGTTTGAAATGCTTCGCCACCACAATACCAAATACTTCTGCTGAAAACAAGTTACAAAGCTACCACATCCCAGATGGTATGGCTGTACAGAAATGGGAGGGGGGGAGTGAACCATACACTTTCAATTACAAATTACTGTAACAAAACAAGTGTGTAGCACCTCACTGAAGCTTTCACAGATTTCAAGTTTGCAAAATACAGCTTCACATTTTCCACCAACCATGAGGTCATTACTTACTATATTATGAAGGTACTTTAAAAAGTTTCCGCACTTTATTTTTTAAAAAATCGTTATGTTACATTTCAATATAATCTCCCTTCTTCGATACATTTAGCCCAGCGATCTGTAAGCTTCTTAATGCCGTTGGAAAAGAAAGTTTGTGGCTGACTGCGAAGCCAGTCATGCACCGCATCTTTCACCTCATCATCAGCTGCAAATCGACGACCTCTTAGAGCATTCTTGAGGGGTCCAAACAGATGGAATTCTGAAGGGGCCAGGTCTGGACTGTAGGCAGGGTGCTCGAGAACTTCCCAATTCAGTTGCTGAATGGTGTTGATGGTTAGGTGTGCTGTATGAGGGCGTGCATTGTCGTGTAACAGCAGAACACCCTGTGTCAACCTTCCTCTCTGTTTTGAGCGGATAGCCAGCCTCAGTTCATTTCTTAACATGTTGCAGTAGTTGACACTTGTTACTGTGACACCTTTCTCCATATAATGTTCAAGGATAGGCCCTTGGGAGTCCCAGAACACCGTCAACAAAAGCTTTCCAG
>Ga0123352_10011896_pt1 | contig 13733 bp, 8 predicted proteins | sample TergutLab28metaG_FD_89700 | JGI IMG/M metagenome (GOLD analysis project Ga0123352, IMG submission 89700) | Labiotermes labralis P1 segment gut microbial communities from Petit-Saut dam, French Guiana - Lab288 P1 | ecosystem: Host-associated > Arthropoda: Insects > Digestive system > Gut ...
AGAAAACCATATGCTGCAACTCAACATCTAATGTTCCTGATGATGGGCGTATGTACCCGAAACATGTCGAGCTAAGAATACATCAATAAAATTACCTAGTTGCATCAAGTTGGCATTTCACTTCATTTCATGAGGAAGATGCACCCTTAAACAACCCTTAAGTTTTCAGATATTTTATTTCCATATAATCGGTAATAAAATTTTACACTTGAATAAAAAAAGTTTGAGGGTTTTGGGGACGGAGTAGAGCGTGCTGAGCAGACTATTGGGAATGGGAGGTAGCAAGAGCAGCAGAATAGTATAATGAGGTGTTGCATAACTTTTTGAGGGCATTTAGAGTGCATAGGAGAGATCAGGAATGTATTTAAAGTTTCACAGGAAGATGTGCTGCTAACTTATTAATTGCATCGTATTCCGATGTACAGGAAGATGATATGGATATGTGCTCCTGGCTCAGGACAGGGACCGCTGGGTAACTGCCTTGAACAAATCAATGGACCATCTTGTTAAACGAAAATTTCGGGGGCTTTCTGGATTATGGGCTCTCAGAACTTTTCTCCATGATAATATTATTATTGTTACTATATTGTTATCACCTTTATGCAAGCTATTTTTACAATATTATGCCTGAACCAAACCGTGTTTCTAGGGTATATCGTGTTGCAGCTCTTCTGTGGTGGCAGTTTGGGGCAACTGTACTTCTACATTAGTATTGTTGGAAGTAAGTGCACATTGTGGCTGTTTTCTGTAGTTCGTTATTGTGCATTCCAGGTGTGTTGCTCAGGTATTGTCGGAATGATTTTGAAATGGTTTCAGTTGCAGTTATTATAACTGGTGTCATTTTTGTTTTTACATTCCACATGCGCTGTATTTGTATTGTAAGATCTTTATATTTTAGAATCTTCTCGACTTCTTTTTTAATCACATTTCTGTCTCCTGAGATTGCAACGTCTATTAACATACATGTTCCCTTTCCATTATATTATTATCATCATCATCATCATCGTGAAATATTTTGCAAATATTGTACTACACATACAAACGTTTACACAGTTCGTCCTAATCAGGTCTCAGGTCTGTCCTTTGTAATGAATATCTTTAGAAGAGGACTTTTTTTATTGTACTCGCATGGAAGACGGTGGATGTCTACGTGTAAGTTCAAAATAACGAGTTTATTCTTTCCATTGGGTTAGTTTCGTACCTGTCGATATTAGGCTTATAGCAGAAAATATTTTTTGTCATGACAACTGTGTGATTTGCGCCGCTAGCACGGAATGTTACCGTAGGGCATAATTTATCCATTTTTGAATGACAGTCCGCTTGTTTTTATGGACCAAATGGTTCAGGGAAGAGATCGGTGAAAGTTGTTGTGAATGATACAGATAGTTATAGATATTCATTAGGTATTCTTCGTACACACACGTAAACTTGGAATACATTAAGATTTCTGTGTTGCGTAAAATCTCTGCCCCTAGTCTTCGCTGTTACTCTGCTCCTCCGGCTCTGATTTGCTTATTGTCTGAAATAGGTCAGATTTCAGTGCCCAAGCCACCTGTATACACCTGTTTTCGTTCGTTACTAACAATTGAAGCGATCACCGTGTTGTAAATAAATGATGGAGCATGCCAAAAGGCATACTTGCATATTCATAATACTGTTATAACAAATGTATATTGCAGTAATTTCAGTCCCGGTCGGTTTAAGAATCGGGCGGACAAGGAACAGGCACGTACTCCAGTTTCTTGTTTGATATCGATAGCGTCTCTGTCTTCTGCTGTGTAGTCAGCACGGGCTTGATCCTGACGAGAGGGGACGGTCTTCCTGTTCCGGGAAGCTGCTCATTCGATGTTCTTCTTCTTCTTCCGACCTGCACTGCAGTCATGTCGTCTCTCTCATGTTTATTCTATTTCCGAGTTTCTTCCTCACTGCAAGCAGAAGCCAACCAATCCAAAAACATTTGAATTGCAAAATGAGAATTTTAAGTTGGGCCAAGAACTAGAAGAATCAGATACTCAATTGTATGAATGTGGCACGACGGTTGGAGGGTAGGGGGCGGCACTGAAACAGAGGGGACAGGGTTTCGAGGGGTAATAGAGTATGCGTATACAGTGTGTCTAGCCTAACTGTTCTCGGAGAATTATGTGTTTTGTTTTATACTTGTGGTGGTGTGAGTGGCTAGGCGATGCACATATGAAGTACTGCAAGGTGATGTTGAAGAAAACTTTTGTAGATAAGAATTCTGGCTTGGGAAAAGCTGTTGTTTGAGTGGGGACTTACCTTAGTATGTCTCTTGATAAAGAATAGGTAACAACACTGAGTCCAAGGCCTAGGAAGTTTGTGTCATAATGCCCTGCCCTTCAGGAAGGAACGTTTTTTCACCTGGGATCTGACGTGCTCATATAAGCATGGTGTCCTTGAATTCATATGCACGTACATATATCGTTTTTCCCAGAATGTTAGGTGGGTGAAAATCCTGACGAAGTAACAGGGATTGGTTCACGAGAAAACAGATTGCATTGGAAACTGATGCTATAACACAATTGCGCAAGCTGAATTTTGAATATTCGTTTTGACTGACAGGAAAAAGGCAAAAGGCGTTGACAATGAGGAAAAAAAAACTCGCACTTATATCTAGAATTCTGTGTGAAGAATGTAGCGACAAAATTTGGCGGTGAATTAACAGTTTATCTGTGTAATATGAGTTCAGACGAATAAGTAAATTTGATAGAGGCCATCCCGTTGTGCAGTAACAAATTTGTGTAGTGTATTATACACCGTCAATACACAACTATATACCAGTACAGTGATATTATATATCACTCAGATCACATTATAACAATATGTTTCGACCGTAAACGGTCATCTTCAGGCCAATAGAGAACATTTTTAAGGTAAAATAAAGTGAGCACTCAATTGGATCCAATTTCGTTTACAGTAAAAATTAAAATAACGTAAGATGAAATTTCATCTTACGTTATTGTAACATTTACTGTAAACGAAATTGGATCCAATTGAGTGCTCACTTTATTTTACCTTGAAAATGTTCTCTATTGGCCTGAAGATGACCGTTTACGGTCGAAACCTGTTGCCGTAATGTGACCTGAGTGTATATATATCACTGTACTGGTACTGGTACTGGTACTGGTAATGTATTGACGGAATATAATGCATTATACGAATAAGTAAAGTTTAACTGTCATTATTCACAATAAAACAATTAGTCGAAAACACGACAGTATTATGTAATTATTGGTATTTTTTTATATTCATACTAAAACACCAATAATTATATAACATTGTTTTTTTTGACGTATTAAACTGTTTTATTGTGAAAAAATGGAACACATCGGTTAGTCTTCGATTAAAATAAAATTATCCGTCAGTACGAGAAGACCGCAACGTACATCAGGCTAATGTAAGTACCGAAGGAAATGTTACCTTTTAGCCCATTCTTAGATGCGTTTTGTTAATTTTTAAGGCACTCTTAAAAATAGATAACTGTGTGGATATAGAAGAGTTTTGTAAAGTTTTATAGGCAATATTTACATGCACAATAATATTTGTAATTTGAATCTTATGAGTGGGAAGATATAGGATGGAGACTTAAATTACAAGACATTGCATTTAAATTTGCAGTTTCTGAGATGTCGACACGACCGAACATCCCTAAATTAAATCTTTATCAAAACCGACATAAGGGCCCTATCGCACATATATCGCACATATCCCTATTTGAAATCGGTATATTGTGACTTGTTGACGGAGTATGTAGTTGCCTCACCACAATCAACATTTTGTATCGTCGTGAATTGTTACTTAAGTTTTCATTTCGTGATAAATTTATTGAAAACTGAAACAAACGCAAGCACATAAAGATATTCAACATGGACTGTTTTCTTGTACTCTGCATTATACTTCTGCAGTGATTATTCTTACGTGCCAGATAGTCTTTCTGTCTAGTACTGGGGAGGTTTTAGACATTCTGGAAGTTTCATTGCTTGCTATGACAGCAGCTGATAACTCATATTTGAAGTGAGAGTGATGGTTAATCCACAGACGTTTTGATGTATTGGGCCAAACTTCACTGAAATCTGCGTGTTACTGCCTCAAAGTTGAGAAATTTGTCTTCCTTCATTTAATTACTTTTATATTTTAGTATCTCCCCATCATTGCTTTAGGGGGCTAACACTTGGAATTATAAGTCTCAGATGTGTGCCAGGTCAGCTGACTGTACTGTCGATTTCCGAGGTCACAGCATTTCGACTCGATTACTATGACATATCCTATGTGTTACTGGAAAGATTTAGGGAAATGTGACAGCGAATTATTTTCTTGTCACTGGTCACACCTCAGTATTACCTTCTAGGAAGTGTGTCATCCCCGTTGTGTGTGTGAAACTTGGAAAATGGTATGTAGTCAAACACAACTGTGTCACATGGGGTGTATTTAATGACTATATAATGGAAAACTACATGTTTCGGCTATTGTGGGGGTGTTCACACCCCCACAATAGCTTTTTCCTGTATCTTTTTTTGTTTTGTGTTGTTTTTATTTGATTCCTGTTTTGTTTTTGTTTTTGCTAATAAGGCCGTATATAGAGATCTCTACACCACGTGCGCGAATGCCTATATTAGGATCTTAAGTCAAGTTCCTCTAAGACAACCTGAAGATGGCCAGTACAGGCCGAAACATGTAGTTGTTCATTATATAGTAATTAAATACACCTAATGTGACACAGTTGTGTTTGATTACGTGCCATTTTCTCAGTATTACCTTATTTATGGATCTTCGTCCTACCAAACACAAACCACTGCACGCTATCTGCTTCTCCAAGGACCCATTTTTCAGCTTCAGAAATCAGAAATTTATAAGGACTACATTCGTGTTCTGAAGAATTTTCCTTTCCGTGAAATAATAAATTTGTATTTAATTTGAAGTGACTAGTATTTTTAACAGTTCCTTTTAGTGTTTGGTTAGCCCTTCGTTTAGCAGTGTACTGACAAAAGTTACACTTTAATCTTATTATGGAAAAGAATATATACCGTACTTCTCTGTCCCTGATATTTTATTGCTTGAATTTTCATTTACTCTTCGGTATCCTATACTATTCGAATTATTCATAGTAAGAAATACTTCAGTGTTAAATCTCCATACCTGTTGTTCATAGCCTGTGTTCGATGTTGGTCCAGTCATCCACAATTTAATGTGAGGTCCGTAGTATTTTGATATTAATGTTGATAAAGAATTTTCTTCCATCGCTTTTTCTTCTGATTAATGTCTTTCCTTCACTCTCACTCTTTTTCTCGATTATTTTTCTTTCATCCACTTTCTTTCGTCAAATGATAAATATAAAGTTTGAAAAAATTAAATTGGAAAGTTCAGGGAAGTATCAACTCTATTGGCCTGCGAGTTTTAAAAGTACCATCCGTTACCGAGCACGGCGTTTTTGGTGTTGAGACGTTCACGATAATGCAGTTCAAAGACAAGAGGAAACTGACGCGTAACTTTGCCAACGCACCTAACATTTATTTCTCTGTGATTATCTTAGACTGCGTCTACTTTCGATATATGATGGATAGAATTTACGTACCGTAGAGAATTTAATGTTTGCCATCCCGAAGTGTTTAACACATATATAAATATACAATGATGTGACAGTCAAACACAACAAACTTTATTATGCTTATTATTGTACTAGGGCGACATGTTTCGGTTCTTATAGAATCATCTTCAGGCCCTTCTAAGAAAACATTCGTAAGGGTTTGTGATCCCACAGCGCATTTTCTAAACATTTTAGGTAAGGATCTATTTTCTTAGAAGGGCCTGAAGATGATTCTGTAAGAATCGAAACATGTTGCCCTAATACAATAATAAACGTAATAACGTTTTGTTGTGTTTGACACATCATTGTATAGTTATACCATACTGAAGCCCAAAATCTGATTACAATGCCTGAAACAAAGATTCGGCTCGACCACAATGAGCCTGATGATGATCTGTAGTTGTCGTTGGCTGATGAGACATTCTACAGCGTAATCCTTCGCCCACTCTATCCTTTTTCTTTTCCTGTCTCTCTCAGGGGCTGCATTTTATTCTCACCAGTAACTATAGTGCCGTAACCTAAAAGAATAACAAAAGAGAAATCATGAATAGAAATGTTCTTAAAAGAAAATAATAAAGAATTCACCGAATATGAGGAGGATAAAATATACATAAAAGAGCGCAGACGTTTTGCAGGAAGAGAATGCCACAGAACGTACCCTCAGAGTTTATTTTTCTGAATCTCTGTTATTCCTACAGCGCCACCACTAGCCCTCTGCGCTTCGCTTACTCCAAGTCATTCTATTTTTCTACCCTGATGTCATCATCTTGAAGGTGTTGAAGAGTACCGGAGCGGAAAATTGCATAGATTTTCAGCATCGCCTTGAGTGGTTTCCCTGTATTGAAGTTTCCTTCGCTTGTCTTATTCATCATTGATGATGTTTATGGCTTACTGTAATGCGTACCAACCGAAACGTTGTGGATACAATTTCCAACTCCACGCTAACTTTCTTCTGGATATAGTAAAATTTATGTATAACTTTCCCTTTGTTTCATAAATGCTCAGAGATTTATTATAATGGGGCATAAGGTAAGAAAGCGAACATAAACTTTCCTCACCCTTCTTTACTAGGTTAGGCCTACTAATTATCTTACATTTTCTGGATATTTTAATGCAATGTAACAACTGCACTCGGTTTCTGGACGTCTGTTGTTATTAGACCTGTTTTGGTTTATTGAATAATTGTGATAGATAAACAGGATAACACATGCTACATGCATGGTTCTTTACCATCTGCACACACGCCCACCGACTTTGTGTAAACGAGATCTCGTTCCCCTTGCCTACACTAATACTAATAATTGTTCTGTGTTATATCATATCTATATAGCTTCTCTGATAAATTGTATCCAACCTGATGATGGCCACAGCAGCAGTGGCCGAAACATGTAGCTGATGTTAATAAGTTATAAACAGCTGATAATGCAGTTGTGTTATGACTGCTATATCCTTATAGAATTGTTACCTTAGGTTCTAACAAACGCAACGGGGATGACGCACCTTGAAGTTATTGACAGAGCGTTTTCTAATGTTTCTGACAACTACGATTATTATCGTCAGTGTCCGTGTGCTGCGGAATCATTCTGCGGAAAGTAAATGTTCTTCCTCTAGACAACAAATTTCCATCCCGTTTTTGGAACCCGAAGTTTCGCCGTATGAGTGACAGGAGTAGGCGACTGATTACCGCATGTTTCCAGTCTTCACATTCGTATCCTATCTTGTATTACGCCAATTTTAATATTATCCTCCCATTTATGCCGATATTTCTTAAGGTTTCTTCCATGCAGGTTTACCGACTAATCTCCTTATACATTTATCATATTCTTTCCTGCTTGTTACGTCCCCCCGTCAATATGATCAGCTTGATCTGGTTTCCACAGTGACATTTTATGAGCAGCGTATATTACGAAACTTTGCAGTGTTTATTTTCCTCTAGCCTTGTGATCTTTCCGTGGGCCGGGATAGCTTACTCGGTACAGCGACTGGCTACGAGCTAGACGGTCCGGGGCTTGAATCCTGATGGTGGCAAGATTTTACGAGCCTGTCCAGACTGGTCCTGGGGCCCACCCAGCCTCCTATCAGTGGGTACCGGCTGTCTTTCCCCGGGGGTAAAACGGCCGGGACGTGGCGTTGACCACTCATCCCCATCTAGTGCCGAGGTTAAAGAAAAAGTATAGTTATACCTGTACTCCACCTCTGGGCCTTCGTAGCCTGTTCTGGGGAAACTACACCTTTACCTTTTGTCCTTTCCTCTCTCTTTGGTTCCTATGTACTTCACATCGCCCTCCTGCCAAAATCGTTCACTCTCTTCTTCCCTTAATATCTGAGATCGATATTCATGTCAGTGCCAATTAATGGTAATGAGGATGATGACGACGATAATGAAATGTTTGTTTTTTTTTCTGTGCTAACCCGTGTTTGTGTATTTAGACTTGTCTTTTATGAGCGGACTCTTTAATTTGTTTCTGTTTACTTGGCGTTGAATGTTGACCTACAGTATCGGCAAGTCTGTGTAGCAAGCTCACTTACCGAAATGTCTACACGGTAGGTTAGCTAGGTGGTACAATGCTCGTGCTTTTAGACTCGTTGAATTCTGAAACGTACCCTGACCAACGTTGTGACGGTGCTGCCTCTACGCACAGTGACTTCGGTATCCGAATGCAGTCCACCAAAACTCCATATGCGTGTTTGGGTGAACTCACAAACGTTGCTTGTTTTTAGTTCGCACTGTGACGCAGTTTGAATGCAGTTGTCACCGCGTTATGACAGCACAGCAGGAGTCTCCAAGGATATATGTCAATATCTGCGTCCCATGTTAGCAGCACGATGGTGTGAGGTGTGTTTATTTAATCCAGACAGTATAGTCACTTTACAGTAAGCCTGTCTGCTGTCGAATGATCGATTTGTTTTCGAGTAAAGAAGTAAATAACTAACAACGTAATACTATACAAGATGAAACCATTCTGCTTTGAATATTTATGTAAACGAGGAATGAAATTTTTTTGTAAACATGATAATAAATCATACTGATCCATAAATGTAGGAAATTTCTTATCACGGTACAGTCTGTTACGCCAATAAAGTAGCCTTACTTAAGCAATAAAGTTCCTGTTTCGTGTGCAGGTGGTGTTGGGTTAGAATTTATGCCGGTTCACCGTTTCCCTTTGCCGACATTCTAGTGGTTTTCCTCATTTTATTTAGGCATGTGCTGGGATACTGCCTGAAGCTAAGCCACGCCTGCTTCCTGCCGCACTGTCTTGCATTCATTATATAATAACACCCAATTGTTCGACACTGTACATTTTTAGTTATTAACTTAGTCGTCAAATGAATTACAAATAGATAAATAATTGCTCTGCCAGAGATATTATACAAACGTATAAAACATCTGATGTTTATTGGACCGTGCATCATAGTGATAACTGAAGAATAAAACCCAACTAGATGCCACTTATTATTTTATTGTACTTCTTATAGGCTCAACATGTTTCGGGCACTACTATGCCCATCGTCAGGGGGCTGCAGGCTAAAGCACAACTCTTGTGCTTTAGCCTGCAGCCCGGACACTACTAAAACCTAACCGCACCTAACCTCCAACTTACAGCAAACCAAGAACGAAACGACCAATGTGGTAATCAACATTATAGTCGCGAGCTCCTGACGTTGGGCATAGTAGTGCCCGAAACATGTTGAGCCTATAAGAAGTACAATAAAATAATAATTGGCGTCTACTTGGGTTTTTATTCTTCAGTATAAAACATATTTAGAACACTCACAATTGTGGTGAGTACACTGTTTAGATGGAAGCAGGAATAGTTAAGTAAGTATCACAAAGCTACTTCCTATTTTTAACCTCTATGTTTTGCCGTTAATTTAAAAGAACAAGCTGTTTGTAACTCCTGAATGAAAGCTGCAGTGTTGCTCAAACATGCTGACCGCAAAATTGAGAGAATTTTTTTGCGCTAACAAGGGCTTGTTGCTTGCTGACCGACCTCTCCGACATTTTTCATTGTTTCATCGTCTCGAGCAGATGCTGAACTGATAACTTAAGTAAGTGATGTACTATTATCCATAGCTACAATAGCAGTAATCAGTTTAACAGTCACAACTGTTTCTCTCCCTTTAGAGAAACAAACTAGAATAATGGACCAGACATGCAAGAAGTCTGTCTTTGTTAACAATTTAATGGAGCCGTTGAAAACAGAAGGGAAATAGATTAAGAATTTAATTAAAGTGAAACAGGATGAAGTTATATTGTGGGCTGTAATTCTCGTTAAATTTTCCTTCACAAACCTACGTTTTGTTTGGGTTCTTGTGCAAACAGCCAATAAAATTATGGCCTGTATAAGATTAGATTTATGATATGTCTATTTGTGTTTTATTTTCTCTCACAACTTTTGTTTTTCTTTTCACGGTTTCAACTGTTTTGTAATAACTGTTCCCTAATTCTGAGGTGTGTCATCCCCGTTGTGTGTAGAAAAGACTAATAGTGAGGTAAATATCAGTCATGAAACCACAACTATGGTAGTATGGATTTATGATGGTATTTAATAGCATCTCAGCATCACCTCGCAATATAGGCATATATGTATATATGATACTAATTGAGCAAAATTGTAATAACCTGAAGATGGCCACTATTGGCTGAAACATATAGTTATTTTTTGCTATTAAATACCATCATAAATCCATACTACCATAGTTGTGGTTTCATGACTGATATTTACCTCACTATTACACTGTTCCCTAAGTTACGTTGGGGTAACATTAGAATAGATTGGTCTGGGTGATCCGGAGTGCTTTGTGGGAATCGTGCAGAATCCTATGTCTGTTTTGTCCAAAGTGGGCTGAAGCAGCTGTGCCAGATAGTACGAGATACAGGGTTATCCACTCTACGGCGAGGCTTCAGACAATTACGTTGCAGTACAAAAAAAAAAGACGTTCCAATGGAAGGCAGTGAAGCACAGATTGAAGCTTGGCAAATTGTATGTAGTCAAACACAACTGTGTCACATGAGGTGTATTTAATTACTATATAATGGACAACTACATCTTACTATAAGCATGCTTATAGTAAGATCTTAAGTTCCCCTAAGACAACCTGAAGATGGCCAGTACAGGCCGAAACATGTAGTTGTCCAATATATAGTAATTAAATACACCTCATGTGACACAGTTGTGTTTGACTACATACAAATTTCCCAGTTTCACACAAAAAACGGAGATGACACATTTCCTAGACAGATTGAAGAAATTTGTGGAAGTGTTTCAAAATCCTGTAAGTGTGCAAATGGACATGGAGCAGGGATCAAGTTGCAGTTGTGTGCTGATTTCCTTTAGTGTTTAACTGAGCGTTACAAAATGTGGGATTCTAGCCTGCGTAAGTGTACAAATAGTTTAGGATTAGAATGCAGGATTTCGGAAATTGGATCTGTTTCCTTCCTTAGGTGAAAAAGCTGTTAGTCGCCAACGTAATGATGCGCGACAGAAATATCTGTTCTTAGTCACTAGACTGCCTGTGCTAGTCATGTGGGTTCACATACCTGTACCTTGAATATGTTGTGGAAAGGAAATAGTAACACAGTTTACATTAGTAACTACGTGTCGATATTTTATTATTACCTTGCTTTGACAAAACATAACCCTTGTGATTATAGACGGTTTAAATATTTGCGACACTTCAGCACCCTTAAACTTCATCTTTTCAATGCAGTGTTTTTTTCTGCTGTGATTTTCCATATTCTACTTCTTTTGTCGTAATACAGTGAAAGCTGTCGTAAACGGAACCAAAACACAAAGGAAATCTGTGTTTAGCGGGAAAATTTACAGTCCCCGAGGATCCAGATTCAGGTACAAATATTAAAAGGAATCTTTCTGCAAAGAAAAAAATTTCAGTCCCTTATTCTTCCATGATAGGTTTACCCAAAGAAGGTGGAAGGTGTCGTGCCGAAGGCTGCATGGCAGTGGGTTAGAGATAGCAGTGTCGCTAACGATCCCCTTGGGGAACGAGGTTGCACCCCATTTTATGTGGGCCTTCCGTGTGCGTGGGGCTCTGTTGTACGGTGACCTTATATTTTTCCCCATATGTATGTAGGAGGGCCCCTTTTTGGGGGGGACTCCGGCAGACATACACGAATGAGTAAATGAATGAATAAATAGAATCCGCTCGATTGGCCAGTGGCTCTGGTGACGGAGTATCCCTGTCCGTGGGGACCTTGTTAGGGAACATGGAAGGGGCTCCCTTACCGGGGACTCTGAGAGAAAGATAATAAGAGATTTATTAAGAGAGACGTAAGAATGGCCTGCAGCGGGTATCTCTCTCCATAGGGGCCCTACAGGGGAACCTGGAGATAATTCGCTTGCCGGGACTTTTTGAGAGAAAAGGATAGTACATCCGGGTTCCTCTCTTGGACCTTGAGGACATGACGATTTTAAGTCTGGAGGCCATCTGGAACTTTGGTAAAGGGACAAGACTCTCCTGATTTGATATTAGGTTATGAGGCACAAAGGGCCATCAGGTCTAGGTGCATCGGGACCGTAAGGGCTCGAACCCAATGCAAATCTACCTATCCATCCATCCATCCATCCATGATAGGTAGATTAGTATGTATTTCGTTAACAGGAATATATTTGGCAGGTGATGCACTCTATATAGATATGTGGAACTGCCTGAACGGATACTGACTTCCTTGGACAGAGTGAATCTGAAAAATACTTCATGCGTATGTAGCATGCACCGATCAGACAGAAGCCTGTAGAGAACATGGCTACCTGGGAAGGGCAATGTGGTTGGATGTCTGAATTGTGTTTCTCTGTGGTAGAAGAAGAAGGTGAAGACGTTATAACTATTGCTAGTTGATGTAATGTGGAATTTTTTGACGTTTTGCTGACCGTGCATCTCAGTATATTTATCTCAGTACATGTGCTCGAAACATGTAGAGGCAAGAAATAAACTTATTGTAAAACAAAAATTTTGTGCATCAAAGTTGGTTAATTACTGAGATAAGTAATGTGGAATGTTTCAGTGGGTTAGAATGTGGTGACACCAGTGACGCAATAATGACGGATGTGCTGATGTGCCTGCACTGCCGGGTGTTGGGTTTATCTGACAGTCTAGACATGAGCAAGAAAATGAAAAAGAAAGCTATTTAACAACTTGGATTTACAGGACAGCCAGAAATATTGAAACTCTAAAGGAAAGAATTATTTCAACTGCTTTTCTCAGATTAACTTGTTGACACCATTTTAAAATGAACAGTGAGTAGCAAACGGTATATTTTTGAAACATTCAAGATTTCGGGTTTGGTAGTACATGTCTAGGCTAGAAACAGAAATTTTTTATGGCAGTAACTCTTTTGTAGGCCCCGTGTAGCGACTGGAACAAACTCATGTTACATAAACAAATCCTTATTTAGAACGCCTGGTCTGTCCAGAACTCTTCCGTAGTGGAAATCTGTACTGTTGCGAGATTTATCCACTTTTGGAAAGTAATGGATTTCCTTTAGCCCATGAACACAAAGTAATATAAATTGCAAGGCGTGTTAGGATACCGAGGCACAATTTGCAGTGAAGTGCACACACGTACTGCGATTTCTCCTATAGATAATGTTGTGAAATGGGAGTATGCCTATCGTAAAATTCATACGTGTCAAGAGAACGAGAGTTAGAATAAAGACATGCATCCGAATCCGAGGACGTTTCAAATTTGATGTACTGTGACCAGGACTCAGATATAAGGAGGAGTGAAAAAGTAGGGCAAGCAAACAAAGTGTCCTGACCGTCAGTGAAGAACCTTTTGTTAAAAACTACACAGTTTATGTATTTGTATGTAACTTCTTTTACAGCGCCGAATTGGCCATTTCATTGAAAGACAGACAGACCGGCATTCATGGAACAATGTTGCAAATATGTCTCCATGATGTTCTGTCTGCAGTGAAACTGGGAAAGGGGAAAAAAAGTTACGAACACAGATAAAGTCTCAATGATATCCCTGAAATGGAGATGTAAGGGGGGTGGGGGGGGGGGGTTGTGATTTCCAGGCCTTTTTTGGAAGGAGGGGGAGGGGGGGAGGGATGGAAGAGGAAGGAAATTTTCCGGAGTTCTGTTAAAAATACAAAAAAAAGGGCGGGGGG
>Ga0123352_10011897_pt1 | contig 13732 bp, 5 predicted proteins | sample TergutLab28metaG_FD_89700 | JGI IMG/M metagenome (GOLD analysis project Ga0123352, IMG submission 89700) | Labiotermes labralis P1 segment gut microbial communities from Petit-Saut dam, French Guiana - Lab288 P1 | ecosystem: Host-associated > Arthropoda: Insects > Digestive system > Gut ...
GGCTGAGTGGACCCCGTTCCAGACCCAATACTACTCAGAAAATCTGGTAGCGCCGGGGATCGAACCCGGGACCTCTGTATCTGTAGCCAGAAACTCTGACCACTAGACCACAGAGGCGGTCCACACATACACACATATTAATTCAACACCTACAAATATGGCGAAGATGCGACAGTCTTAAGTTACGTCCGACGAACTTAACGTATACTGATACCTGCAATTATCAGAAAAGTTCTGCCGTGAAATTACCAGGGATTAAACAACACACAATACCTACTCAGTATAATCGACCAGCAACAAACAGTACATACAAAAACTGCGTTGTACGTGGACTTGTACATCTTTCTTTTTTCTACCTTTCAGGAGCCCGAACGAATTCTGTAACTAGTAACCACATTCTTGTTTACTTCTGACCTAAAATTATCAACAAGTGTTCGTCAGTATTACGACTATACGTTACAGTACCACGCTCTGTCAGTAGTTACTTATCAACGATTATATTATGGCCTGTGGTTGTGAAACTTACAAGCAGTCATCCTATTTCCAGGGTCCATTCGAAAATTTCTTAATCTGAGATATACTTCATATACAGGCCGGTTCAGAAACTGGCTCCACTCATGTACTCACACGAAACGTTGTCATACATTTCATCTGCGGAGGCTAGTAACAGCGATCAGGAATGAATCGGGAACTCTATGATTACTAACAAGTAAACTTCATTTCATGAAGCAACAGCCCATAGTGGGCCAGGACCTCCTCATTATCGAGGTTTCGCTATCACATTCAGGCACACCACACTCGGTAGGACTCCTCTGGACAAGTGATCAGCCCGTCGCAGAGACCGCTACCTGACGCCACACACAACAGACAGGCATCCATGCCCCCGGCGGAATTCTAACCCGCAATCCCTGCAAGCTAGCGGCCGCACACCCATACCTTAGACTGCGCAGCAACTGGAATCTGCCAACCAGTACACGAAAACCAATACCTTAACGACGGGAGCTTCCTAAATGTCGTGCATAACAAATACACTGGAATGAAAAATACACAACATAGCTGTGACTAAATTACCGTTCTTCCGACCTGACCCATAATCCTCGTCAGGTTTCGACTACTCTTTATATTCTTACACGTTCTGAGCATTCGCCTCAAAAGAGGTTACTCCGATGTAGGGCCATCTGCAAGACTGCCAGCCTAAATGAAACGTGCTTCAAAGCAGAGGCGTAGTCATTCCGTCAAAGATCCACTGACCTACGTTTGCAATGGACATGCAAATATTCCACTTGGTTTATGGGTCTGCTGAAAGTTGACGCTCAACCGGATCAAGAGGTAAAAGGAGTGGCGGTCGCTTACCGAATTGCCCAGTTCAATCTCAGACAAGGACAGTTGCTTCCAAGGTTTGTGTAACGACGTACATTAACTGCAAGACACGGTTCATTAAGTTGAAGAGATCCGGTTCTCAAACGTGGGGCCACGGGCTGTCGTCTAGACCCATCAGAAGAAAAGGGCTGGAGGGGGGAATTAAAACGAGAAGTTCAGAAAAAACATAAGCCAAGTCTGATAATGTCTTGTATTTTAATATCCCCGTTTTCTTTCCCTAGTAAACCGAAAACACTAATGATGTGAAAAGTTACGCGAACTTGCGAACTTGGTTAACGGTCACGAATCATCAAAATGAAACAACGTGAATAAAATATAACGTATCCTCCACCTCCTCTGCAAGTATAACGGATTAGCCCTCTGGCATCTTCGGCACAGAATCCATTCTGAAACGGCTATCCCTTTGACTCCCTAAATATGTTATACGCCCATTGAAACAATTCTACCTCCACAAGGCATCTGCACATAATACAAACAGCCCCACAGAACACAAATGTATCTGCTTCTTCAGAAACATCCAGCTATGTATTATAAATGTCACAGTCAAAACGTGCCGGGAGGGGTGGGGGGAAATGCCATATTTACATAAAAATATTGCTTTCCACGTCCTTTGCATGTATAAATTGGTACAGCGAAATGAAGCAACCGACTAAAATTACGAGGCAAATGTAACATCAAACAACCTCGCTATATAATGAGGCCGTTTTCATACGTCCAGAATTACATGAACACAGTTCAAACATTCTAACACTGCAATAAATTTCTGTCAACGATACCAGGCATCCTACAAGATTTCAAGTTGCTGAATTCTGACTTTCTATTGCCTTTGCATTGTTTCAGAGCATTCTCATGCTGATAACAAAAATTCAAATGTTAATAAATTTCTAACACAGAAGCCCAATTGTTCACATGACCTTGTGACTTACTAGGTACACATTTTCGTACCACGTACTTGCTGACGAAAAGTTGTAGCACGTCGATTCCGATGAATGAAAAAAAAAACTGTTTTTCATCGGGGTGGGACAAATCTCAGGTGACCTCAAGTAGTCCGGGATACTAAATTTTGTATGGGGGCGCCTATATTCGTGGGTCCACAGCATGAAATTTGCTCATGTCATCCTCCCGGCGTCTAGAATTTTGAGGTGACTCCTACATGTTCGGAAAATTTGCGGACTTGTGCGCTTCATTACTATCAATTTAGCGGAATCCATTTATTCTGTACATTCGGATAATGTAACAGAAATTTCAAGTGCTCACAGTACAGAGTGCTGTTAGGATGACAAGTGAATAAATGAGGCCAGCGCTCTTCTGGGATATTAAGCGACCTACATTTGTAGTTGGTTACCGACGTTTCGGAACAACCTATCAATCCAATCTACAAGGGTCAAGCAGTCCGAGAAGATAGCTGGGTACAGGTGGATGCATTAAGATACAGGGATCGGTACAAGCAGTGATTGGCTCCCCTTCCTCTCTCGTTTCTTCAATTTCCGCTTTTGCTCTGGCGTCTCCCCTTCCTCTTGCGCGTTTTCAATTTCCCCTCACGTCCTAGTAGCAACTTCACGTTCCAGCAACCTGGTTGGCTCCCTTACTCACCCTTAGGAAGAGTCACGGCCCACACCGTCCCCTGTATCACAATGCATCTACCTTTTTCAGTCAATCTTCTTGAACTACTCGACTTACGAAGACTGGATCGATAGGTTGTTCCGAAACGTCAGCAACCAACTACCAACCTACGCCACATAATATCTCAGAAGAGCGAAGGCTTCAATGACACCGCGGCGGAAGCCTGAAATATCCCATACGAATGACTTAATAAGAGTGTGAACGGAGTGGTCATGGCTCGAGGTAACATGCCGACACTTCAGATGGACTGAGAAAAACTGCAAGAAACCTCAGTAAGGGCAGTGAAACTCCCGGCGGAGATTTCAACCCGAAACCTCCAAAATATGAAGCAGGACCGCGACATTTGATCACAACCGATATGACAAAAATACAATTTCCCAAATACCTTTACACGTACAGTTTGCCACCTCCACAGGGCAGTTATTCTTGTGAGCCCCACAAACCTTCAGCTGGTTAACCAACTATCTCCCCATTATGGGACTCAAAGATTCAGCACACATGTTCAAAAAGGTCTGCCTGCTGGCGGGCAGTCTAACTACCGCTAATAACGTTAGGCAGGTTAAAGCAAGACAAGGCGGAACATGCATCATGCATCTGTAGTGCAGAAACACATACAATTTTTCAGGCGGAAACCCCCCTCCACCGCGGAAAAATCACTTGACAGTTTCAGGAAGGCTAATAATCAAAATACACATTACAAAAATGCGGTGTCAATCTATTGAGATAAATCAATTGGTTCAAAACAGGAGCAAAGGACGATATTGGCGGAACTTGTAATAAATCTTCCAATTCCATGAATGATGCAAATTTCTAGACCAGGTGAATAACTATAAACTTTCTGAGGATGACATGCACCAACTGTGCTACGCACTGGGTACAGACACACTAGCGCATTACAGGCTGCTGAAGGATGAGAAGTACTTTAATATGTTCCATATACGTGCATTAAATGGATAATTCAATCCACACAATAAGACCAAAACATGCACATACATGAAATGTATTTATCACATGTTCTTCATCAGAGTGATTGACAAGATAACATGGAGTCCAAACAAACTGTTAAAATGCAACAGTGAACCACTCACTGTCACAAAACATGTCTAAAACTTCCTACATAGTCAGTGAATGTCAGCCTATTAGCTACTAAAATCTGATAAAATTCAATTTCTTTAAAAACTGGGTGTATTAATTTATGTAGTTAATGTGCACCCTGTGACTCATGTATGTGCCATGTAACATAATACATGCTGCTCAATAAACTTTTACATCTGGTACAAATTTTGTTAATCTTACTGTGGAAATGCATCAGTTGTACTCCCTGAATATGGCCCTTTGAGGGCCATAACATGTCAGAATAATGCTATGCTAATAAAGTGGTGTCAATAACATGAGTGTGCACTTGTCTGTTTTGTATGAAATATAACAATGAATTTATCATACATGCCAATTTCAAAAATCTAATTTTCAATTTCACTCACCAAAAGACAGCCCTGTACTAGTTATATATATGGTATAACTATTTATTTCAAAGTTCAATATGCCACAAATAAGCCAGCACTAATGTGGAATTCATGAAACTGAAGTATATGCTTCCAAACGCAAGTGACGGAGATCAAAATCCACTACGGCGTATAGTAACTTACAATCACAATGCACACCATTCAAGAGTATGCTCAATCCCACCCTCTGTGCCTAATTACCAAATGTACTGGTAAGGGATAGCACTTACATCTGAGAGCCCAGCATTTTGATGCCTGGTACGTAAGATGAAACAGAAATGTCACTTTGCACAAATTAGACAGCACAGTTTGTACAGTAACTAGCCAATGGGCTTGAAAATCTGGAACTCAATTCCCTGAAGTAGAAAGAACTCTTCCTACCACCCAGCGGATGCTGGGGGAAAAGCAGCCAAGGCACGAGCTGACCACTCACTTCCATCACTGCCAGGTTAAGAATGAGTGGAGCTATGCATCTATTACCACTACATGACTTCATACCATGCACAGACACAACTCTATCTGTTAATCCAAAAAAACAATGAAACATAACTGTATTAACACACATCCTTTGGTTCAGCAGCTTTAAGACTTCATTATTCTACCTGATAAGCAAAATGAAAAGATAAAATAGTTTCATGTTTAGGTCCAAAATGGTCTTATTTATTATTTTAAATGTTTAGTTAACAATGCTGTCAATCACTAAGATTATGCAGTGCTGATGGTAAATGAATGAACTATTAGTATGGAGAACTGGTGAAATGACAGTGACAGGAGAAAGTCAAAGTACTCATACAAAACTTGCCCGAATGGGATTTGTTCACCACAAATTGCACATTGACTGCCCTGGAGTCAAACCCTCACCTCCACAGTGAAAGGCCAGTAACTTAATTATCTTGGCCATGACATGGCCCCTCCTAATTGGCCTGAGTGCTATCATTTATGTTTGTCCTATATAAGAGTAGACCCATTAAATAGGTGTATAAATCTGCTAAGTTCTGGCAGCACACTGTTAGATTTTGATCCACAATTAAATTAAGAGAAAAAACTGAAAGTGTAAATAAAGTTAAACCTGAAAAGGACGGAATTCTTAAATGACTGATATAATAAAGACCTCAAAGCCTAGGTACAAATACAAACAAACACCACCATTGAAACAGCTAAACTCTATGCATTTCTTTTATAGATCTATGCATGTTTGACAATACATCAAAACTGCAAGTACTAACCTTAATACTAGAAACATGTTCACTGAATATGGGTTTCCATGAATAATGAAACTTGAAAGCCTAAAGTTTCTGTCATAAAAATAAAACTCAAACCAAAATTCCATGGTAACAACTAACCTACAAGAACAACAAAACCTCAATGCCTAACATTAATGCTAGAAATATTTCCATTTAACTTGCATATTTGCAAACAAAACAAAATTTGAAAACCTTAAAAGTGTGTCAAAACCTATCTCTACATGAATAACCAGCCTCTGGAAGTGTAGATGAAAGTGGAAGTGTAACTCTGTTAAATGCACAGTCTTTTTCTTCTCTCATTATCCTTAAAAATGTAAGATTGGTGCTTTGAATGCTTGTGGTTACGACACATATCTTCGTACCATGACTCACCTTCTGCAATAGCCTCCACGTCTGACTTTCAATCTATGATGGCATTTAAATACGCATGACACAATAAATATATAATACTGATTGAAACATATACATTTATATTACCATGTTCATGAAAATATAGTGCTCTGTGTATCTTGATTAACATCAATGTGTTAACAAATGAAAGTTCATCAAAAGTAAGACGTGAGAAGAACAGTACACCATGCTGATATCCTGGCCCAGAACACTTCTTGCAAAGCCTAAAACCTGGAAGCCAGGATCGAACTCAAAAAGATGCTGGATACATGTAATTTTGGTCTAGTGCTCATAAAAACACACGCTGTTTTCATAGATATTTCAAGCTGTAACAAAAGATATCTTTTACTGCCACAGCTACCTCTGGAAATTTAGTACCATATACCAAAGTGTGTGCATGACAAAAATGAATGGGCTTTCAGCTGCCTGATAAGGACTAAAGCTACAGGTAAAGATAAAGTTCACCCTCCAACCTACCATGGAAGCAGTGACAGGGAGTTGATGTACATATCTACTCTTTCTTTAACCTCAGCACTAGATGGGGGTGGGTGGTTAATGCCATGCCCCAGCCATTTTAGCCCTGTGAATGACCTGGTACCCACTGCATAGGATACTGCATGGGCCCCAGGGTTGGTCTGCATGGGTGTAGAAAATCTCGCTGACCCCACATCCCCCAGAAGAAATTTCATCCGCAGACCATCCAGCCCATAGCGAGTTGCTATCATGGCCCACAATAAAAACTGAAGCACATGTAAGAAACATCTATCTTATGTTTGGAACATGGCAATTATCAAATCACATCATAAAAAGAGCTAAAGCATGTGTACAGGATGCAACTTCTTTAAACCTAGCAGTCAGGTCCATCAAAATTTTCCATATTTTCTTTTGAAGTTAAAGACTTCCAGGTTTTCAAAATGGCTTATATTGTGACATAAATAATGAAATAAGAACTAAAAACAAGAATTTTCAACATGTTTCATACATGAATATACAATCTTAAAAAACTACAGAAAATATCAACATGCTAATAAAAATGTTACACAAAATGGTTAATTGGTATTCCATGTATGTTTGGATGTGGGTAAAGATGTAAATTATTTTCACCATTTTGTTTATGGCTTCTGCAAGTGGCTGTTACCATCAGAGTGGAATGTTAGCAGATGTAAAAAAAAATGCATTCAGAAAAATATCTGGACCTAAGAGAAATGTACCACATATGGAACAGACGAAATTGCATTAGGATTGTAACCTACTACTACTACTAGAGTTATGATAGTTAAATGAAGAGGATTATAATATGCAGGACATTTAGCCTGAATGCATAAAGCAAGTAATGTATGCATAATTTAAGTGATAAAATTTCTTGAGAAATATGAGACTAGGAAGGCCAAGGGTGAGATAGGAGTTTAATGTAACATGGAATACAGGTTTTGGTAACAAGGATTAAACTGAACTTCTTCAAAACTGGGCCTAATTGTGAAGTTTCACGTCCATGCCATTAGCTTCTAATAATAGGCAACTACTGGCAATCTAATGTTATTATTAACATGTGATAATACTTTCTACAATGCACATACTTCACATCTTAAGTCTTCATCACCTAATTCAGTCACATCCTTTTTCATACTGAACAAACACCAAAAGATGCATACTGTGGCGCTCTGTGTTATGAAACCGTGTTGTGTGGTAGGTGGGTATCAACATTTCAGAGCAACATATTGCCATCTTCAAGGTACATAAATAACAATGCCGACTTGGTGGTGCTATGCAGTGGCAAAGACTACAAAATATGCAGTTCAATCAAATTAAGAATGCTCAGTTTTATTGTTAGTTTACACATTCTTTTGAAAATGACTTAATTTTAGTTCTATAAATTCGTGGACGTGAATAATCTAGGCGTAAAATTGGAAATGAAAACCAACGACATGTTCCTTCATCCGTGTCATTAAAATCAGAGCGCTAGTTAATTCCCAGTTACCTGAGATGTTCTAGACTCTTCTTTGCAAACCACAACAGGATGTAATGAAATAAGCGACATTTAACAAATACAACTTAGGACTAAAATTTGCGTGCTATGAAAGCTAGAACAGCAGTACATATATCGTACCTGAACCTTGGATACAACATCTGATAGTGCCAGCTTTTCTTCTCTTTTATCCGGCTCAACGCTGAGAAAAACAAACCCCAACTTTGACACATCCTGTCTATGCCCTGTTTTCTCCGAGAGGCGAACTGCAAACAAACTGCGAATTTTTTCAGAGTTTTCAAACACAAGTCTGACATTCTTTCGTTTCACACGTATACATGGATGTTGCCCCAATTCATCCATGTCTGGAGGATGTCAACCTCCATCGCATTAACTACATGGCGCCAAACTACTTCGACTTAACACCACACGTCCACCTGCATCACAGCTGGCCATCTTGCACGCTTCGCTCGTTCTGCCCTCTGTCACACTTGTCGTAAACAAATTTGGCCATCTTAGTTATTTCGAATATAAACAACCGTGCAGTACGAAAAAGACTTAATAATATTAAGCCGAAACACTTCACCGCCATATCTGTGATACGTAATAACATATTAGGTATAAAGTTTTTTATGGTTTTAGTAATTATTGTTACTAGCCATTGTAAATGAACTGCACATCTTCTCCCTACATGCCTTAATGGTGTGCACAGCCAACAACTTTACCTATTTTTGCCTTGCCCTTGCAACAGTGCCTTAAAATTTACGCACTCGTGGCAGCTATTTTCTACAAAAAAAAATTGGCATATAACAAGAGTCTATGCAATACTGTCAGTGGGTCAACTCCTTTGAGGCTGTGAATGAGATGTGTGGTAATGTTCTTTTTAGTAACCAATGTAATTTATTTCCCCTCTAAGCATTTTTGCTGATTGTGTATATTGTACGAGTAAAAACAAATTCTCCTGCCATCACTATAAACCTCCAGCTATCCACGTGCTTATCACAGAAAAATCAAAATAATGCAAAGTACTTCTACAATATAGACCAATTGAATACATCTCTGTTAAATTACATGTCACAATATCTTATACATGTACGTTTTGAACCCAAGAGCTCATCTTCAGGAAGACACTTGTAACAAGTACAGGTAAGGTACAGTATACATCTACCTGTATGGTACACCCTGGTTCATCAAAGTATGGTTTCACAATGGTAGAAGCAGTCCTTCCACCTACAGGACTGCTTCTATCACAATGCACTGTACAAATAACATAAAATTTACTTATTTTCTAAATTGCACATGGAATGGACTGGTCTGGGATCCACAAAAATATACTGTCATTCTTAAAAGTAGTAATAATCTTGTGTAGAGCTTCTAAACATCAAATTTACTGGACACATCAGTGCTGTTATGACTACAAAGGCAACCCCGTACTTTTAGATTAACTGGGAATATATTTCAGTTTTATAGCTGGGTAAGTGTGGTCAGTTACAAACCGCAACAGTGGGCTGGGATAGTGTAGTCGGTATAGCAACTCACTACAGGCTGGACGGTCCAGGATCAAATCCCAGCTATGGCAAAATTTTCTGCAACCGTCCAGACCTCTCCTGGGGCCCATGAATTCCCGTGTGACGAACATAGAATCTTTTTCCTCGAGGTAAAGTGGCCAGGGTGTTGCATTAAGCATCCACCCCCATCTAGCACACAGGTTAAAGAAAGAATATGGCTATAACTCTACTCCCCCTCTGAGCCTTCATGGCCTGTTCTAGGGTAAACTGTACCTTTATAAATCACATGCATGTTGGTGCAGTCAACAAATGTTGTAAAATGCTAATACCTCTTACCTTAGAATGACTTAAGATTTTTCCAATCAGAGATAAACATATAAATCATAAACTTAAAAAAAATTAAAAGGACATAAGGAATATGAATTATAACACCTTTATTCCATTGTTAGCTTGTATGTAATTATTACACACAATTCAATATCCAAGGCCACTGGAGGTTACATCTGTCAACTGTTAAACAGTTACAAATCTTTTGTAGCAGCCTTTTACCTCCACCTTCAGAATTATAAAAAGCAAGCTTTTCTCAAATGTCACTAACTAGTGTGTTTACCAATCAAAACAGCAGGATAGCCCAGAAGATATAAATCTTTATCGGCACTGCTGTGAGAACTTCAAATTCTGCACTTCTTTATACAGTTCCTTAAAGAGTAAGTAGTAAATTCTGAAAAACACACTTCTAAACTGCAGCAGTAATAATCATTCCATCATATTCAGTGATACTGTTGAAGGTAAAGAAAAATGCTCTGATGTAAAAAAAAGTCCATAAGCTGACATACTCAACAGACACAATATAATACATGCAGTTGACAAAGTATTATTAAATAAATAGACACAAAACAAAAAGACAAGATGCTAAATACTTCTCAGTTCATCTTTGATGTCTACATGCTTCACTGGATTGAAATATACGTACAAAATGTTTTAACTCCGCAAAAGCTGGAAGTAAAAGCGGTACAAGAAATGTCAGCCAATGCTTTAATGCTTAGTGAAATATGTACCACATGCTTTACCAACCAAAAACTCTGTACTTTGACAAACGCTCCATTTAGGCATTTCAAATTATTCTCACAATAAAATTCTGATTATTTCCCCAACACAGAGCATTAACTGGTCTGTATTTCTAATGGAAAAGGAGTTTTGTTCTCTGTGTTGTGGGAAATGCAGTTTCATGTACAGTTTATATGAACGTTTTCCCATAGTAAGTATATTCTGTTATGAATAGATGACAGTAAAGTTCCTGGAATAGCTTCAAAGTTGAAAAGTTCAAAAAAACAAAGAAAAATTTGGGGGGGGCGGCAGGTGGAGACAGCAAGGGGAAAGTAAACCAAATGAAGTAAGGAAAACGTGAGCACACATGTTACAGTCACACCACCAGACAATAAAAAAATAATGGTTTTCCAAGAATTCATTATCAGTAACAACAGTACCATTGTACAATGCCCTACTATATAATACTATCATGAATTTTCAAATTACTCATGACAACCAGCAAACCTAAGTGGAATGTAAAGTAACAAAAAACTTTTCAGCATAGTCCACATTAATATCTTCATATTCATCTGCACTCCACAAATAGAATTATTTTTAAATTAATCTCTCCTCTGAGAAGGTCAGGTGCCTTTACCACCTCTCCAATACTCTTGATTCAGAAGTGAAACCACTCAGCTGCCTTTATACTGGGAAGGGAGGGACCCAGCCTCCAAAGGCTTCCTGCAGTTCTTTAGCGACAGCAATGCAGAGATGATCCTTGTAAGGTGCAGCAACCACCTGCAGTAAAAACAAAACAAATTCACACTAAGAATCAGGAATCAATAAATTTTGTTACCACAGTGCTTAAAAATTTCTGTATGACAACAGCACATGTTACACAGGATCACAAAGTAGAATGACAATAAAGAAAGAATGAGGCAGAAATGGATGTGTATGCCTTTCAGGAAGTATCCCAGCATGTGCCTGAGAACACCAAGGAAACACCACAAATTTTCCTTAGGACCATTATGCTTCTCATAGTGTTGCATTTCATGGCACTGTCAATTGCTAACAATGTAAAGCATCAATAGCAGATGAATGAAATATGAGTATGGAGAACTGGTAGAATGCTACTGACAAGGGGAAAAACCAAGTACTTCAAGAACCTGTCTCAGTGCCATTTCATCCACCATAAATCCATATGCATTCAATTTATGGTTACAGGCTTGCAACTAACTGCCTCATCCATAGCATGGCTCAGTAGTTATTTGCTAGGCAGCCTATTGTCCTGAAGTTGTTGTTCTTTATGTATCAACCATTTTCAAATCTGTATTTCTCAGGTCCTTCATGCAGCTCACACATTCAGCCTATAATGAAAATGGAATACTTGTTGAGAAATCAGGTTTTCTGGGCTGTGACACTGTTTTGCTGCATTAGTGTTTCTCACTGTTTCAGAGAAACAAGGTGTCTTCATTGTCAGACGTTAAGGGGACCAAGAATACTTGCTGTTTAAGCTTCACAATCATTCAGCATATAAATATAACATGATCTGATTTGGGTAATCAGGGATTTTAATTTGATCATGCATGCAAGACTTGAGGTTCCATACCATTGCTGCTGAAGACTCAAATCTTCCTGATCACAAAGTCTCCTTTGTACCAAGAAAATAGCTCTGGATGCTTGTAGACAAAGCAAACTATTTCCTATATATACAAGAATGTCACTGCTTTGTAGTAGCATCACATGGAGTAACTTACATGTCTTGTGACATCATTGGCTAGCAGTGTAATAACTTTAGCCTGACAAGAATTGTATGTACCTGAATTCCTAGTGGCAAGCCATCTTTGCTCAATCCCATTGGAACTTGAGTAACTGGAAGCTTCAGGACATTGAATATAGCCCAGTACCCAAAATTAAATGGACGTAAGATAGAAGAGTAATGATAAACAGCAGGGAATGGGTGGCTGGGATACAGCAGTACACCATTATCACCCAGTGTCTCCTGAAACACAACATTAAGCAAGTACCAAGAATCAAGTTATTCAACAACTAGTATCTCTCTCTCTCCACGGCAAATTTTTATTACTTCAGTGAAAACACTTGGGAAATAAGCTGCAATATTATTTTACATATTCATGCTTATACTGAACAAAATGAAGATGACAACACAGTCTAGGACTGATAACTTGAAACTTGCAGGATCAGCAAGGATGGGCTATATGAATGAGCACCTGTTTGAATGTGAAGAGAGTCAATGAGAAACACCAGTCCAAAATACAATGGTGACTAGAACAGCTGAAAAGAGATTTGTGCAGCGTGTAGACAATGTGCATAGCTAGTAATTGCTGGCCCATACTGTCTTGCCAAGCAGAAGTCCCAAACCAGACTATCCACATTAACGCCTTCAAAGTTAAAAGTAATCAGTCCTTGACTGCACAGAGGCCATGTTTCATTTGCAAAACCACGATGGATTTCAGAAAAATTAATTATTGTAGCTATCATTAAAATCTGTCCAGAATATGACACTTTAGCCCACAATGGTTAAAATGACCCTCATTTTACATACAGCTCCACCACAACTGACACAGCACAGCACCTTAAAATTAGTAACTTTTAATTTTAAAAGTTTTTCAATATAATATATATATATGCGAACACGTGTGTGTGTGTGTGTTTGTGTAATAATATTCAATGATAGATTAAAGATTCAAAATCCAGCTACCCTGATATACACTAAATATTAAGATGACGGTAACAAGAGCTAAACTACTCGTATAAAAACATCAAAGTTGTAACTGTTCTTTAGGTGTATCATCCCTGTTGTGTTTTATGCAGTTAGGAAGGGGTAGGTACATCAGAACACAACTGTCTTTGTATCCTATTTATTATGCTGACGACAACATGTTTTGGCCACTGTGGGCCATCATCAGGTCACAAAAGTGTATAATGAGGAAAACTATATAGTGTATGATCATTAGGAGAGGTGCATATTCTAAACTTTCAATTAGATCTCGTTGTTTGGTTTATCTATATTAAACTAACAGCATCTCCCATAAGCAAAGAACATTGAATTTAATGGATATATATAAA
>Ga0123352_10011898_pt1 | contig 13732 bp, 5 predicted proteins | sample TergutLab28metaG_FD_89700 | JGI IMG/M metagenome (GOLD analysis project Ga0123352, IMG submission 89700) | Labiotermes labralis P1 segment gut microbial communities from Petit-Saut dam, French Guiana - Lab288 P1 | ecosystem: Host-associated > Arthropoda: Insects > Digestive system > Gut ...
AACAAAGGAACCAAATAAGTTAAAATTATGAAACAAACTGCAGCTTGAATAGAAAAAACCGGAGAGTATATACCATGTTTAAAATATTCAGTACCTATATTTGTTGAATAAATATATAAAATGCAACTTTAGAGGTTAGCGGTGCGGTACGACCACTATAGTTGATATTAGGCGTCAAAAGATTGATCAACTTGTAACGATTGAGCGATATTGGCAAACATCAATCTATGATAATGAAAGACTGTGAAGAAGGAGTTTCAAATCTGGACTTAAGTAATTTGTGAAGCGAATCATTTTAGGTTATTTCAGGCTTCCGTTGCAGTGTATTGGAGGTCTTCGCTATTCTCGAACGTTGCGCCTTCTGTAGGTTGGTATTTGGTAGACGACATTTTGGGGCAACCTATCGGTCCTATTGTCAAGGGTCTTGCTACTTCGCTCAAAATGCCAAACTGCATTGGAAATATTTTATGTAAATAATTAATGAAGTGATTTTCAGAAACTTTGTAAATTTTAGTACTGATTTAACGTAGCCTTAATTATTAAGTTCTAAATGATGATTCTGGTGATGATAATGATAATGATAAGTAACATGTATAAAACTGTCAACATAAACACACTCTCGGTCAATTAGGGTCCGATACAAGAGCACTTGCGCTGGAGTGCATTACGCCAATCAATGTGGTATAAATTTACATTTTATCGATATTATACTAACAACGCAGGATTTGCGAGATTTTAGGTTATCACAGCGGTGTTGCTGACGATTCAGGTCGTCTGGGAGTGCCACTGTCCCTGAACACCTGAATGTTCAAAACATGATTAGTACAACTGTAGTTCTCTACAGTGGCTTTTATTTGTTGTATCCCGAAATATTTGTCCTTACTCTGTTTATTGTTGTCGGGATTCGAAATCCGGTCTTCTGTTCCATATGCAGTCGCATTAATCGTGATGTTTCAAGATACGCGGAAACTAAATGTTATCTATAATTACTGTGTAATTTTCATATTAGGTATTAGGCCTGTCAGCTCTAGATCAGTGACTCACTCGAAATGTTTTTCTCAGTGTATGAAATGCATTTTTAATGTAGCACTTGGTCACAGGTACTGTCGGGTGAGAAACGTTACTGTAATTAAGCTTATCTCAACTGAAATTCTCAGCTTTTGGGATTAGACATTAGGCAAATTAAATTCAACATGATTCGATTTAAGAATTCAGTTTATTAAAACGTGTAATCATACAGAAAATACAACATTCAAATGTATTTGGAAAAATGTGTTTTTTAGACCAATGATATTCAGTGCTTTCAAAAGAATAGTTTTTCAGGAAAAGTAATTTATCAACAATTTAGAATCCTTTATACACAATGAAACTAAGGAAAAATATAGTAATGAATTGTATTTAAATTATGTTAGAACAACATTTATCGGGATTAACTGGGACGGCGAGGCATCCGAATTCGCAGAAAATCGGGATAATATATTTTTCATTGAAAATAGGCTACACTAGCAATTTGAAGTTCGGTTGTGTACAATATGTACCTGAATCTTTCGACCACGCCTGGTGTTTAGGTTCTAGAAGCCATATCTATGTACCTACCTTGTCCTATAACGGGTAATCTCGAGGCACGTTGATTCGTAAAATTCTCGACAAAATTACCCAAAAGGCCAAGCCCATGCACATTACTGACCATTCGGCTAACCACCGTTCGGATAGGTGGATTTCTACTGTAGTAAAGTAAAGCAGTACCATTACAGGCCTGGACAGGCCCAGAGGTTTCCAAGAAGTTAAGGTTCCCAGATTTCGTGACAACGGTACAGGATGGTGGTAGGTTGTCAGCCTAACGCACCGGCCTCCTTTACCCCCAGGAAATACTCCTGGTACTCATTTCTGTTAGAGGCTGAGTCGACCCCAGGGCCATAGTGCGATCGGAAGGATTTTATATCAATGAAAAATCCACTGGCACCAGCTGGGATCGAGCCAACGACCTTCCGATTTGTAGCACAGCACCTTAACCACTGTGCTACCGCGGTCCCCGTTCTACTGTAGTACAAAATGAAATTAATGTAAGAATTTACTGCAATCAAGCAAGAGAATGTACCATTAAATGAAAGAATTAAACATTCGGTTTATTATAACAAGACACTTTAAAAAATAACAATAATATTCGTATATTTTAACCAATTATGTGTGCTTTTTAAACCAAAGTTAATCCATGCTTTCAAAACAAATAATTTTCAATAAAAAGCAATTTATTAACAGTTTAAAATACTTGATACATGCTTGATCTACATTCCAGGTTATTAAGACGTGGAATTAAAATAAAATACAGTAGAATTCCAATTACATGGATTAATTGGTACGTCGAGCCATCCGGATATGCAGAAAATCTTGATAATTAGATTTTTCTTTCAAAATAGGCTACACTGGCAGTTTGAATTTCAGCTGTTACTATTTACAGTATGTACCTGCGTCTAAAACCTTTCGACTACGCCTGATTTGAAGTTCTAGAAACCATACCAATGCACTGTAATTGATTCTATAACCGATAATTTCGAGGTAACTTATTTTGTAGAATTCTCGACACAAATACTCGAGAGGCCAAGCCTGTCCTGATAGCTGGCGATCCCGGTAACCAGCGTCCGGATAAATGGAGTTTTACTGTAATACAAAATGAAATTAATTTAAGAATGGATTGCAATCAAACACGAAATACACCGCTAAATGAAAAAAATAACCATTCGGTTTATTATAACAAGTAATTTTTAAAAAGTTTACAATAATATGATACATTTATCTCAGTAATTAACCAACTTGATGAACAAAATTTTTGTTTTACAATAAGTTTATTTCATGCCTCTACATGTAAAATAAAAATGTTGTGCATCAAGTTGGTTAATTAGTGAGATAAATATACTGAGATGCACGGTCAGCAAAACGTCAAAAAGATACATGTTAAAAAATTATGTGTTTTTTAAAAAAAAGTTAATCCGTGCTTTCACAACAAATACTTTCAAGAAAGAGAAATGTATTAACAATTTAAAATAATTTACATGTACTTGATCTATATTCCAGTTTATTACAAGGTGGAAGTATAGAGAAAATATAGTATAACTCTACTTATCCAGATTATTTGGAACAGCGGGCAATCCGGATACTCAGAAAATCCGGAATAATTGGATTTTTCATTAAAAACGGACTACACTGGTAGTTTGCAGTTCAGCTGTTACTATTTACATTATGTACCTGGGACTACACCTTTCGACCACGCCTGATTTGAAGTTCTAGAAGTCATAACAATGTGCTGTACTTGATCCGATAAACGGTAGTTTCAAGACAAGTTAGTTTTATAGAATTCTCTATAAATTTATCCGAAGGACCAAATCAATCCGGTTAATTGGCGATCCGGATAACCAGCGTCCGGATAAGTGGAGTTCTACTCTACAATAATAAAGTGTAATTAAACAAATTATGTGTGCCTTTTCAACCACAGTTATTACATGCTATGTAAAACAGTTTTCAAGATAACTCATACATTAACAATTCAAAATGCAAGATATACAGATTGCAACTAGAGCATAAGAAATGAACTACAGTCATCCCTCGCTTTTTTGCCGATTCGTAATTGGGGGGTTTGCGGGAACTGTTTTAGGATAAAAATTAAAAATCCGGGAAATTTTTCGGAACAATCTAGATGGTTCTAGAAGCTTCGTGTTGAAATGATGCGCCTGGTCATGCGATACACGCGTGACTTGCTCCTATAACCAAAGAAAGTGAACCAGTGCAAAATAACTTTTGAAATGCGTAAAAGTTAAATTTAGTATATTTTTCATTTTTATTATTTTGTGGCTAAAAGGTGATTAAGCACAAAACTGATAAAAAAAATACATTGTTAATTCAAAACAGCTAAAATATAGTAAAATGTTTTGCGGGCAGTCAGTGATCCGCTGATAGTCGCTCTTTGCGCGCGGCCTTGATACCAAACCAATTAAAAGCGAGGGACGGCTGTATGTACAATAATACGAAATGAAATTAATGTAAGAATGGATTATGTAAGAATGATAGTAATTAAACAAAAAATACATAATTGAAATAAAACGTAAAAAGTAACGGAAATTTAACAAAACTACATGAAATTTAATGTAGTGATTTACGAATAATATATATACATATATATATATATATATGTATATATATGTATATATATATATATGAGGAACAACCAATACTGAATTAAAATTAAACACATCAATGAATATATCACTTCCTGTCATGTCACATGCAATAATGCCACTTCCGGTAATATCACTTTCTGTAATGTCACGGACGGTAATATCATTTCCGGTAATTTCCCTTCCGGTAACTGCCACTTCCGGTAATGTCACTGACGGTATTTTCACTTTCGGTAACATCGTTTCCGGTAACGTCACTTTCTGTAGTGTCACTACTAGTAACTTATTTCTGGTAATGTCACTTCCGGTAATGTTATTGACGGTAATGTCAATTCCGGTAGTCATTTCCGGAAATGTCACGGCAATATCACCTCCAGCAATGCCAGTAACGGTAATGTAACTGCCGGTAGCTGTCACTTCTGGTAACTCACTTCCGGTAACGTTATTGACGGTAATTTCATTTCCGGTAGTCACTTTCGGTAATGTCACTGTCGGTAACTGTCACTTCTGGTAATATGACTTCCGGTAATGTTATTACGGAAATGTCAATCCTGATAGTCACTTCCGGTAATGTCACGGTAATATCACTTCCAGCAATGTCACTAACGGTAATGTCACTGCCGGTAACTGTCACTTCTGGAAATGTTATTGACGGTAATGTCAATTCCGGTAATGTCACTTCCGGTAATATCACTTCCAGCAATGTCGCTGACGCTGTCACTTCCTGAAATGTCACTGCCTCTAATGTCACCTCCAGTAATATCACTTCCGTTAGTTTTATTGGGGTGAGACATGCAGAGGCTGGCTGTACTACCCACGTCACGGAACCCTTGCTGTTTTGTTGCTCAGAGCCTTAGAGCCGTCTTGATCTGACGCACTGCGGTAACTAATTTGACCATATTATAGAATGTGGACTGGTGCAGGTTATACAGGTGATGTGTATCATGTGTTCATATCAACATAATAAATTTGCCCTAATTATTACAAATACCACATTACATCGCTTGACTACATTTGCCGTGATCCGACCTGAACGGTATGTAAAACACAATACTTGACCTCAACTGCCAACATTGAACAATTTTACTATCTGCGTGAGACAATTGTGTGGATTATTAAAATGTGGATAGGAAGCGGTAATTTGGAATTCCAGCTGTGAAGGAGAGACTGTGTAAAAAATATCCAGTCTTTCTCATTTCAGTCACGTCTGAGTCCACTTCTTAGTTGCCATATTTCCATTGTTAATTTTTTACCCTGTCAACATTATTACAATTCTAAGACGAGGAATCACAAATAATGAATATGTCCTGACATTTTAGATGCTTGGTTTGGAGATGCGGAGAGATGGGTTTGTTAGAGAATTTTTGACTTGCGACACCTAAACTAAAAATATTATGTTGATTTTATGCTGCATATGTACGTTAATTAAGCACTAAATTCTGCAACAGTAGATCGCCTTGCTTTCGAAGGACTGATTAAGTTCAGTGCAGGTCTGAATTTAGAAAAATACATAAGGTAGAACTGACGGAAAATTTCACATGCCAGCCTAACTTAAGCCAAATTTTCAGCCACAAGAATGGCAGACGCCTTAAGTAAATAACCCGGAATGTTATGTTATGTATTTTATCGGTATTCTTGTGAAGGTATCCCTGATGGTGGTCGCGAAAGCGACCGAAACATGTAGGTAATAAATAATACATGATAAACGCATTTTATACATGTGCATTTGTTAGTCTGCTACATAAATTCGGATGTGCCTTTACTGCACGGATATGGAACATGTTATGTTTGGCATATAATTTTTTTCTTATTTAAAAGATTTCTTAACACTGATGAATTTTGGGTCATGATTTTGTTTCCATTTTGTAGCAGTTAAATAACTAGATTTATTATTCTATGTGTAATATTTTACAATTACTCTCTTTTGTTTATAATTTTATTTGCTTAAGGTAAAGCGGTTCCATATTGCTAGCGAAATTTTGAAGGCTAAAATCTGCCTTGTAAAAAAAATTGAATTTTTAGATGGAGTTTGATAAACAATAAATTCCCCACATATTAGACCCATTCAGATTTGATGAGACAGGACAAAATCAAAATCCAAAAGCCCATTTGGTTTCTATATTACCACCTCTTCCTCTACCATAAATGCATATTACAGAAATATTAGTAAGGTGGTTGAAAGACAAATGAGATTAAAATAAAACCAGCCCTTGTTTAGGCCCATTTTACGCATTCTTGCTTTTTTGCCCGTTGCCATTTTACACTGCTTCTTAATTTACACCCTGTCATTTTCGGTTTGTAACATCTTTTATTTGGCTGCCTTCTATTACGCTGACCTCTTATTTCTGTTGGAAAAACGTTTCTTTACTCTTCTTATATTCACGCCTAGTTTGTGAGGAACGGAACTGGATCGTAAAACAAGGGTACAGTGTGTCGCGTTATGGAATGCAGTTAAGGACAGGAACTTAGAACTATATCTGAAACTAAACAGCGTCACATCCAGTAAGACGATGTGTTTAGATCCATCGTCATGAAAATCTGACATAATAAATCGAGGATGTGCAGGTGAATGAGTTTGGCACAAATTATAAAAATTATCTACTTTTAATCTAGCATGATTCATAGGTAAACATAAACACATCTACAGCTTCATATGCATTCCGTGTTGAAGTTAAGCTGTGGCAACTTTGCGCGCAGACATACGGCGTAAATCGTACACATATTATTAGTGAAATGATCACTGAATTTAGTGCTCCCAGCGCACGGCACTAAAGAGGAGTTTCAAATGCACTACAGTTACCAAACCGTGTCTACCTGTCTACCAAACTGCACAGAGTCACTTAAAATAACACTGCAGAGTCTCTATTTTACTGCCATGATAACGTCAGACTTCAGACAAAATGTAACATTCCAATAATAACTGTCAATATAAAGTTGTAGAACATGTCTACGAAACTGCACCGCCTAAATTGCAATACTACAGGTAGAGTCTCTCGCTAGAGGCCCCAAACTATTGTCTATAAAAAAATTATGTTATTGAGATAATGACTTGAAAATTTATATACACATACCGGGAACGATGCAAAACAGGAATTGCTCATAATCGATGCTGAAACTGGTCTCCTTTCACATCCAAGCACACTGGAATGCGTTTCTCCGAATTCTGGAATACTTTTCCCAAAGTGTCAAAATTGACGGCTTGGATCTCTTGGCGTATAGTGTCTTTGAATTGTTCGATTGTGCGGGGTGTATTTTGGTACACTTTGCCCTTCAATTGGCTCCAAAGAAAGAAGTTGGCAGGCGTTAGATCGGCTCCCCCTTGTCTCTAACTTTTTAACCAATTTCTGGATGCAACACTTCGATTGTGCACGTCTTTCACCAAATTCCGTTCGAAATGCCGTCTGGCATACTTTAAATGCACATGTTTGCCAGTATTTACGAACGAGAAACCCGCGCTGTTCGACTGTATATATAGACAATAGTTTGGGGCCTCTAGCGAGAGACTCAAACTGTACTGTGTAGTGTGTACGTTCACCGCCATTTCAGTTCCATCAGACTCGGAAGTACCGCAGGCATCGCATCTGATTTCTGTAATTACATGCAGTGAGCATCCCGTCATTAGGGTTTCAATCAGCCAATCCCCCATTAACATACCCACAATTCCAGACGTGCAGAACAATTATTGGAGAGGGATTCCCTATTCTTTGTATGTTAAAACTTTAATTTAGACTTTAGGTAACATGTTATGCTGTGTTTTCTTGGAGCTCAATAATGTAGCCTACAGAACTACAATTAAAGGAGGCAACACATAGGCTTGCCTAGGCCTGGACCTAAACGAAGTTTCACACCAACATTTACACTTGCACTTCCAGGCAGTTCAATTTTGATGTACTTTTCTAACCCGACACCAGTAAATATAACTCATTTATGTGCAATCGATGTACAACAATTCACCTGTCTTTAAATGGAAGAGGAAAATTGAAAATTAAGGAAAAAATAAAAGCAAATAAAATATCTGGATTGCAGCGCATTTTTTCGAAACTAAAATTACCTACCTGTGAAAGTCGCAATTTGTGTATGTATTCGTAATTGTAATCACAAAACTGCTTGTAGATTTTCAGCTTTTGCGCATGGCACTACGGGGGATTTGTATTGTCACCCAGCCCTTATTTAAACCCAGAATATAACAGCCTTTGGAAGGAGTCAGCAGGCGTTTATTCAGGGAATAAATTGAAAAAAATTTGTAATGACGAATTTATAGTTGACTGTATTTTAGAGTATATGACGTTATTTCGTTAACAGAATTGGAAGTTACTTTAGCTGTGGACTGTTACTTCCGTCATTTAAACTGTATTTAAAAATAATTTTTGTACAGTAATAGTTTAAAAAGAAAACTGAAATAACCTGATGAATTATTCTTAGCAAACAAGCACGGAAAAATCAACATCATTCTAAACTGACAGAGTTATTTGAAGTATGCCAACCTTCAATATGTTCCGTTAGACCTTGCTTTGATTTTGGTTTAACTTTAATATCTTATTTCGTATCTAATTTTTAATGTGTGGACTTCAAGGAACGTCATCCCCGTTGTGTTTGTTAGAACCTAAAGTAATAATTCTATAAGGATATAGCAGTCGTAACACAACTATATTATCAGTTGTATATAACATAAACTACATGTTTCGGCCATTGCTACTGTGGCCATCATCAGGTTCGATACAATTTATCAGAGAAGCTATATAGATAAGATATAACACAGAACAATTATTAGTATTAGTGTAGGTAAGGGGAACGAGATCTAGTTTACACAAAGTCAGTGGACGTGTGTGCAGATGGTAAAGAACCGAGCATGTAACATGAACCGACTCGGCACGCGCACTGCATTGTCATAGAAAAACAGGATAACACATGTTACATGCATGGTTCTTTACCATCTGCATACACGCCCACTGACTTTGTGTAAACTAGATCTCGTTCCCCTTACCTACACTAATACAAATAATTGTTCTGTGTTATATCATATCTATATAGCTTCTCTGATAAATTGTATCCACCTGATGATGGTCACAGTAGCAATGGCCGAAACATGTAGTTGATAATTTATATACAATTGATAATATAGTTGTGTTATGACTGCTATATCCTTACAGGATTATTACCTTAGGTTTTAATGTGTGGATTTTACGGGTCTGAATTTTTCACGCACTTAAAAAGCAAACTACTTGGACTGAAATGAATTTAGGGAATATTCGCATATACCATTCCGCAGTCCTTCTGACAGTATCCAGTCAGTGTTACCAACGATACTGGGTGTTGCAATTAGACCCTCACATTTGATACTGTTGTGTCACAAACATTACGTTCCTTGCGACTGCCCTAAACCTGGACACTGGCCAGCATTGTTTTCATGAACCATGGAGCATGCCGCTGAAGCAGAGAAGCGATATACACATAAAAAAAGGACTTACGAGTACCGTAGTGCAACAGATATAAACATGGAAGCTTCAGATGGAAATAGCCACTATGACATGTAAAATACAGTCACCTTTTGCGCGTGCCCAATAATTCTTGTAATTGTTCACAGCAGGTGACGGCAAGCATATTGTGTGTTTGTTCTTTAATGACATTATGTGGCTTTCTGTGGTTGTATGGATGTGTTTGTGTATTTGTGTGTTGTATGTATGTTTGTCCGTGAATGTAAGTGTGTTTGTATTTGTGTTTTTGTGACGTAGTGATTTATTTAGTATACGCTGGATTAGAGCTCACCACATCACTACGTCAAGCATCAATCCTTACAGACAAAACGATTTTATAAATCCCAAGATTTTAATTATTACCCATATTTAACTTTCATTTGTATTACGTATATAGTTTTAACTGAAATTATAACAATTTTCAATTGATGTGGAGTGACGGCGGCACAGCTAACCAAATTTATACGTTTGTATTCTTGTAATAATAACTTCACACTGAAGATGGCCGCAATAGCAGCCGAAACATATTGGTGAGAATTTAGTGAATAAAGTACATAGTAAACATTGAAGTACATTATGCTGGTTATTTATGAATTATGTTACTGCCTTTACATTTTATACTTGTATCTCAGGGGAAATTTGTGTTTTGTGTTTTCGCTTTTGTGTGTGTACTTGTGTTTCTACACGTACTTGTATGTTTATGTATGTGTATGTAGAAGTATTTCTGTTTTTGTGTGTGTTTTATTTGCCTGTTTATGTAGCTGTATTTCTGTATGTGTGTGTTCTTACCGTCACCACCGAATACCCCATCCCCAACTCCTCACTCCAGTCTCTTCATTCTTCGTACCTGTAACAAACAGAAAAGATATTTGTGGTTGATAAGAAGAGTGCGTTAATGTATTTGTCTACCGCATCTACCCGAATATCGGCTTCGGTGGTCTAGAGGTAGCGTGCTGGCCTTTGGTACCCAAGTTCGCGGGTTCAAACCCGGCCGAAAAACTCCTCAGCACGCCTTCCTTCGGAGGGGAAGTAAAGCCCTAAATTTATGTGGAAGTCAGAATTTAGACAAAATTACTACCGGACATCTTTCTCGCCCGCAGTTCCACCTTTCGCTACTAGGCTCTCTCGCGTCACTGAAGACGCAGAGGCACGTGGTGGCGAAAGTAGGAACATCTAAAGGCGGGGAAAAGCAATGGCAATCTATCCCAAAGAATTTGCCTAGGATGCGGTGTGCCAAGAGCCACATCGGTTCCATAACTGGGCTCTGGTTCCTGCCGGACCGGCCTCTAGGGCTGAATACTAATGAATGAATGAATCTACCCGAATACAAAACGACCCTGTATGTAAGAAGAAGACCTCAACCGAAACTTCAATTTTTGTAAAAACTCCTGTGTACACACGAGTCAAGTCTTTATGTCACTAATTGTTTTCATGCTTAAAGTTCTGGATTTACCTACCATGTATGATGTCCTTCCAACATGACATCATCTGTGTTCTTCATTGCATCTGACACACAGCATTTCTTGGACCCCTTGTTGAAAATTCTCTTTGAAGTTTCATCCCAAATAGTTTTAATCCACTGCCTCAGGAACCATTCAGATGGTTGTCTTTTGTTTCCGTAGTAGGCAGGGCAGTTCCAGATAGCAGCCATTCACCATACACGTAACATGTACTTGGAATGTTCTGCTAATTACCATATCGAGAACCTGTACGTGAAAGGTCACGTTTTCTATTATGACCAGCACAACAGTGCTTATGTAGTGAATATCAAATTTGAGTTTCACTGCCTACACCGATGTTGGATTTTGTTTTATGAAACCCACCCGGCAACTTTGCCTCTAGCTGCATGCACTCTTGCAAACTCAACGCAGCGAAGGCAGTTCACTGTACTTTAGAAAATGACCGACCTCGACGTTTTGTCAGTTCGTTCCTCTTTAACCATGTGTTAGAGGCTATAGTGACATATAGAAAGTTTGTTAAGCTTTTAAGAATAGATGATACATCAATTCATCTATATATATATATCTGTTTTACAGAACATTGTCCTCGCTCAATTGAAATAACTTGCTTATTGAAATTACTTGTTGATTTGATCACTGCTGGCTGCTACTTACCTCTACCTTGAAGAAAACTTTTATATTGTGTATCCTGTGTTGAACCAGTGTAAAGCAGAGGTTGAGATGCTGTTAGATTTCAGTTACCTTCTGATTATACAAGGCGAGTTGTGTTGACTGGATTATAAATTTTACAAACCTTGAGCTGAGCAAGTTTGGTTGTTATTTGGTTAATTTTATTAAGTCTAAATTCCAAATTACTCCGCGAGTAGATATATATATATATATATGGTGAGACAATTATTTAAACTGATTAGTTTGGACGTTATTTAGACATTGAACATATTTGTACATTAACTAAATTGCTATTTTGGATTTCTTTTTATTTATTAGAATTAGTATATTAGAATATACTTTTAGAATTGAATTGAATTGAATTATTTGAACGACTCTACAACATACTTGAATTCCCGATAAATTATACAGAGAAGTTACGACGAATTAGTTGCCATAATAGGATAAGATTTTTACATGGTGACAGCACTGCCCTAGGAGTTAAGAAGTGAACTATCAACTTTATAACAAGTAGTGTCCACCCGCGGAAGGACTAACAGGGAATAGGTTAACCGGTGTTAGACACTACACTTAGATTATACGTTTTCACTTCTTTTGTTACTAAGTGACCCTTGAATGCACCTGAAGCCCGCACTCCTCGTTTCTTTATAAGAACTTGGTTTTATATTCCAGACTTAGCTCAGTATTCGACCTGAGTTCTTCTTTCAACCGTATGTTCTCTTTAGGCTTAAGTATGATTCAACTACTTTTTTTGTTATTTCGAAGAATCTTTTTTTGCAGAATAAACAACCGTCAATTTCCTCAATTCAGCCAGGCCTCAGTTCTCAGTTTTCCATGTTTGTAGTTTGACTAGTAATAATTTTGATCCTTTTACGTAAATTGCAGTCATGGTCAGCATATAAAAAAAAGACTGCTCTTTCTTCTGTGTCACACGTTTGTCCAGAAGGTTACAGTGTTCCCGGTACAGATTCATTAAATGAAGCTAGTGGGCTATTAATTTTACAAAGGTAATCTGTCGGAAGTATGAGCACTATTGTAGTTATGCACTGAAGAACTGACACTTTATGTCGCAAATTCCTTACCACCCAACCGTTATTGGCTGTGATATCTTGACTTGCAATCATCAAAACTTAGCGAGTTCCAAAGTCTTCAATAGTACATTCTACCTAGCATGGGAAGACATCTATTAAGTTTTGTAGTACAAAAAACCCGTAACGTTTTGTCAGTGTCACTGCAATTCCGTTACTTGGCCTGCGAAATGTTTTCCGAGTTAAATTTTCTTCCTCTGATAGTAGTTTCTTCCTACTTCCAGCCTCTTAGTGTCTGTTCCCCGACAAAGAATTTCTGTGCCGCATGGCATGTTGTTTATTCTTCTGTGTGTCTAATTATTTTAAAATTGGCATTGTAGCTGCAACACACTGACTTTGGTAATTTAGGTACTGTTTTTTAAGGTGCCCACCCGGCTATTCCACAACACTGTAACCTAAAAACTTCTCACTTCAAGAATATTACCTGACATGAGCTGTTGAGCTATCAATAACGAAATCAGAAATATCAATTAAAGTAGATACCTGCTGTAGCGGGTATGTAATATTGTTTATTACTCTAGTCGCGGTAGATACAAAAATCATTCACTCTTTTCATGTAAAGTTTGTAAATTTGTGCGCGTGTGTGTAAGGTAACCCAGTTTTCTCCCTGATATATTAGGAAATAATTCTTGTCTTATATTGGGTAAGTGCGGGCCCACAAACTCACCAACTACTTTAATATAAAATATGATTAATTTTTCATAAAAATTTATTTATGTGCTTTAAAAGGTTTTAGGAAGAAATAGACATTATGTGGTCTAGTGGTCAGAGTTTCTGGCTACAGATACAGAGGTCCCGGGTTCGATCCCCGGCGCTACCAGATTTTCTGAGTAGTAGTGGGTCTGGAACGGGGTCCACTCAGCCTCGTGAGG